>Ga0302287_10000041_pt1 | contig 111804 bp, 99 predicted proteins | sample III_Fen_E2_4_FD_200452 | JGI IMG/M metagenome (GOLD analysis project Ga0302287, IMG submission 200452) | Peat permafrost microbial communities from Stordalen Mire near Abisko, Sweden - III_Fen_E2_4 | ecosystem: Environmental > Terrestrial > Soil > Wetlands > Permafrost | place: Sweden: Abisko... | reverse complement strand
AAGGCTCGAGGACACGCCAACTTCAAGGCCTTCAAGAACGACGTCCTCTTCCACCTCGCCGGCCTCAAGCTCTACCCACAAACGATGGCCGCATGAGCACTACCCACAAACTTCACGGAAGTGCCAACACGGAACAGCGAGCGAAGGAGCTTCGTAAGTAAAAGAAAGCTATATCCCTAGATTCGCCATAGATTGGCTTCTGATGCTTGTCTCGGCGATGATTATGAATTCAGCTCAGTGAAGTATAATAAGTAGATTGGTTGCATTCAATCTGGTGCAAACAGCAATGGGAACGTGGTATGTTGCCAAACGAAAGGACGTAACGATGATTGTCGTGAAGCACATGAAGGCTCAACAGAATTCATTCACGATCAATACGAGGTTTCAACATGGACATTCCACGCATATTCAACATCACCGAGAGTGATCACCGCATACACGACCCCTTTTCACCCGAAAAGCTCTCGACTCTTGGCGTCGCCATTCGCCTAAGTGCAGGGGCCAGGGTGCTTGACCTTGGCTGCGGTTCAGGGGAAATGCTGTGCACGTGGGCCAAGGCCCATGGCATCGTTGGCACCGGCATCGACATGAGTCCGTTGTTCATCAAGAAGGCAATTCTTCGTGCCCAAGAGCTGGGCGTTTCTGACAAGGTCCGGTTTGTCCATGACAATGCTGCCGGTTACGTGTCGGAAGAGACGGTCGATGTGGCTTGCTGCGTCGGTGCAACCTGGATCGCCGGAGGAGTTGCCGGCACTCTTGAGCTTCTGTCGCGGAGTCTTCGCCCGGGAGGAATCGCCCTGATCGGTGAGCCCTACTGGCGGCGTCTGCCGCCGACCGAAGACATCGCCAAGGGGTGTCTGGCCGGCTCGATTGCGGATTTCCTGGAGCTTCCCGAGCTGATCGCGTCCTTTGGAGACCTCGACCACGATGTCGTGGAAATGGTCTTGGCGGACCAGGACAGTTGGGACCGCTACGAGGCGGCCAAATGGATCACCATGCGCCGATGGCTGGAGTCCAATCCGAACGACGAAATGGCCAGTGAGGTTCGCGAGCAGTTGTCTTCGGAACCGAAGCGATACGCAACGTACACGCGGGAATATCTCGGATGGGGAGTGTTCGCGCTGATGAAGCGTTAACACGACCCGGCAAGTCTGCGGAAGTCTTCGGATCCGATCCGGAGGCTTCCGTTCATTAGGCACTCCCGCACTCCGAGTCGGCACGGAAAGATGATTGCCTGATCGCCAATGACTTGTTTTCGCACAGCAAGATTTTCCCATGCATCTGTCGAAGCGACACGGCCGAGGCTTGTAGCTAGCGATGCCCCAAGGCGCATGAGTCAGGGATCGGGAAAGCGATCGCGACATGTCCGGAAGGATTGATGGGAATTTTTCTTGCTTCCGCACGAACAGGCGATTAGTTTCCTTCCTAGGCATTCCCCAATCCCTCATACAATTCGAGTATCAGCATACCCTCCAAGGGCGCAGCAGTCGTTCGTGCAATACGTAGATCCCCTAAGCGTTCTTCTTCTCCGTCATCACAGCTAGCTCCAGTAAACCCCAATGCAATTGCATGTGGGAACAAATGGAAGCAAAGGCTCGATCAGGGAAGCTGACTGTGATGGCAATTGTCAATAAATGGATCCAGCGAATCAATGCCGTTGTAGGCTGCGCCGGACCAACGACTTTCTCCTTGCCTAGAGACACAGTTCGTCTATACCAAACCTACTTGCTCATCGAGTCTGTCGGCAGGGGGTGTGTCATAACCATACATGCAGGAAAAGCAACCACTAGTTACAACCATCGTAAGGAGAATGTATGCTTGGAATTCTATTGGTCTCGCATTTGGCATTCGCAAGCCAAGTTAATTGTGCTGATTTGCGAAAAATCGCAAATGATTCGATTGAATCGGCAAGGTTGAATTTCAAATCGGAACTCAATCGGGTGGATGAACGGAATATCCAACGACGGAAATTGGCTGAACTGATAATTCTAACGCTTAATGCTTATGTTAGAAAAACCGATACAGATGAGGTTTATTCAAAAATCAAAAGCACCGCTTCTAGTGCTTTTTTTGACACTTCAAGTATCAAGAAGTTATGCCATCATTACTTTTCGGGAAGCTATCAAACAGAAAAGAGAGAAGTTGATTCGATTGTCGTTGATATGATACGTAAAGCGTATTCTGAGGATTCGGTGCGAGCAATGGAAAAGTATAGCAGCAAAGTTAATGACGATACTCTGAAAATATATGCGCGTGGTCTTGGGTGTGTTGCGCATCAAAATGCCGGGAAAAACATATATCAAATAAGTGGGAAGGGGCTATTAAGTAAAACACAAGAAGGAAAAGGTACTGGGGATCTTTCGATCGGTTTTGATTATTGGAATTCGCCAGTGGATACTTCTGGATTCTTGGAATGGGGCGTAAAGCTAATCGTGAGCAATCTTTCTGTGATAGAATCGGAATTTTCATCAAAATTACTGAATCCGGATGATAATGGTGTTTCATTGAATGGCTACTGGTCTTCATACGCTGGCCAAAAAGACTTAGGGTTTGGGAAGTTGCGGCCTGGCATATATTTGGATTATCACGTTTCTCCATATCAATGGAGACGAGCTGATACATCAAATAATGTCGTTATATTAAGTGGGGATGCAGCGCTGTCTCTTCGAATGTTTGATGTTCCAGTAACAGATATTGGCTCTGGAATGCAGCGTTTTTCTGTTACGGGAAATCTTGGAATTGGAGGACGAATGATTGCTGGGGATGTTGGCCAAAATAGGGATCTCATCGAGAGATATCTAGGCGTTAGGCAGGACTCATGGATGGGTGAGTATTTTGGCTTTAAAGTAAGGTATAATGATTTTGCATTCACAACAAATTACTACATATTTGATTCTTTTAGATTCATCAAATATGTTTCTAAATCTAATGATAGGACGCAAGGCATTACGGGCGGCCAATTGGTGGCAAAAGTAGAAATATCGTCTCCATTCTGGACTCATAATTAAAGTTCATCTAGCGGGACTGCCTTTTTGTAGGGATTTGATGAAATATATCCCTTTGCGGATTTTTATATTTGGCGGATATGTCGCTCTTTTCCAGGTTCCCCACTTGTGAACCGTGACCCAAGGCAGTCCCGTTGACGACCAAGACCTTCTTTGAGCACCCTATTCTGAACTCCCCGTATGAGGCTCCTTTGGAGCACTGGGAGCTGGATGCGGTGGGACAGCCGACCGGTCAATGGATCCCCGTTCGCCGCAAGGCGGAGTTCATCACGCCGAGCCTCAAGGCGAAGAAGCACCGCAACGGGCAGATGGCGCTCTTGGTGGATGAAGGGGCTTCGGGTATGACGCGTAAAGCTATTGTGGAGGCATCATGGCACTGATCGAAGGATTCCGGGTCCAGAACTACCGGGCGCTCAAGGATGTGACGTTGGGGAAGATCTACGGCAATACCAAAGCCGAAGCCCTGACACCTTTCACGGTGGTGATCGGACGGAACGGAGCTGGGAAAAGTTCACTGTTCGATGCGTTTGGCTTTGTCGCCGACTGCCTCACCACGGACGTCGAAACCGCTTGCGACTTGAAGGGTCGGGGTGGATTCGAGCGCATCCGCTCGATCGAGGTGGAAGGGCCGATCCAGTTCGAGATCTTCTACCGGGAGGCGCCCAATGCCCGTCCGATCTCCTACTCGCTCTCCATTGCCCAAGACAAATTCGGAAGGCCCTATGTAGCCAGTGAGACCCTGCGGCAAAGCCGGAAGGGAAAGGATCGTGGCCGGTTGTATCCCTTCCTCCTCCTTGAAAATGGGCAAGGTACCGTCTGGACCGGTGAGGATGCCGTAGAGGCCGACGAAACAAGCGCTGCCCAAGTTCCTGTGGAACTGACGGATCCCCGCCAGCTGGGAATCGCCACCTTGGGGACCTTGAAGGAGCACCCTCGCATCAAGCGTTTCCGCGACTTCATGAAGGGATGGTACCTCTCTTACTTCCAGCCCGATGCTGCACGTGGCATCCCTGTGGCTGGTCCGCAAAAGCATCTGAACAGCCACGGTGACAACATTGGGAATGTTGTCCAGTACCTGGAACGCGAGCACAAGGAGCGATTTCAATCCATCCTGGACAGGATCGCAGCGAAGATTCCAGGGATCCATTCGATCAAGACTGATGTCACCTTGGACAAGCGAGTGCTGCTCCAATTCAACGACGGCACGTTCAAGGACCCTTTTCTTGCCCAGCAGATGAGCGATGGTACGCTGAAGATCTTCGCGTATCTTCTCCTGCTTGAGGACCCCGATCCACCCCCGTTCATCTGCATCGAAGAGCCGGAGAATGGCTTGTACCACAAGCTCCTGGAAACACTCGCCGAGGAATTTCGAGCGCACGCCAACGGGAAAAAGAGCAGTTCGCAAGTCTTTGTGACGACCCACCAGCCGTACTTTGTCGATGCTCTGTCGCCGAAGGAGGTCTGGATCCTGGAAAAGGACAGCACAGGATACTCCAAGATCACCCGTGTCTCTGACATTGAGGTCGCGAACAGAATGACCGAGCAAGGGCTCCCGCTAGGTGGCCTTTGGTACAGCGACTACCTCGATTCGAGGTCCTGATGCACTTGGAAATTCTCGTGGAGGATCAGTCGGGACGGCAGCTGGTGGAACACCTGATCCCTAAGATACTGGGGCCTTACCGCAGTCCCCACAGTTGGCGACTCCATCACTTCCACGGTGTTGGGCGCATCCCGAAAGACCTGGAAGCAGAGCCGGATCTGAAGCGCCGTCTCCTCTTGGATTCCCTCCCCAAGTTTTTCCGTGGCTATGCCCAGATGGCCGAGCCGCCGCAGGTCGTGGTGGTCGTGGATGTGGACGACAAGAATTGCACGACATTTCTGGCTGACCTCCAAGCCTTGGCGCACACATCGGCACCCGACCTGCGCGTGCTGTTCCGACTTGCCATTGAAGAGACCGAGGCATGGATCCTCGGTGACCTTGATGCACTCCTAGAAGTCTACCCCAAGGCGAAGAGAGGTGCCCTCGACAGCTATGCGCAGGATGCTGTCTGTGGGACTTGGGAGGTGCTCGCGAATGCGCTCCACCCTGGAGGCGTCGCCGCGATCAAGAAAGCCGGCTGGCCTCTTCCAGGACAACTCAAGAGCACTTGGGCCGAGAGCATCGGACCCAAGATGGATCCCGAGCGGAACCGATCTCCCAGCTTTCGCAAGTTTCGGGACGGGCTTCGTCGAGTGGCCGGAGCCACGGCATGAACGCCCTCGTCTCCGACACCTTCACCGACAGCTTCACTCGGCTCACCTAAGCGCGCGTGCTCCCGACGACATTCTCGGAACTGATGGCCGAAGCGCCCTGACCTCGGGCTTTGCGACTGCTGGGATCATGCCCATTGCCTTTTTATAGATATCTAGGCTCAAAATCAAGCGATGGCTGAAATCGGACATGTGACAATCGAAGGCTCATGCGCCGTCGATGGCTATGGAATTAGCACAATGAATTGAAATAAAAATCCTATTCCTAAATGGTTACAAAATGCTGATCAAAAAATTGACTATCGATAACATCCCGGCCATGGTGTGGGGCGATGATGCCGATAAGGTATACATCTATGTTCATGGAAAAATGTCAAGGAAAGAGGATGCGCAAGAATTTTCTGAAATAGCGTGTTCGAGAGGATATCAGGTGATCAGCTTTGATTTGCCTGAGCATGGAGAGAGAAATGATCCAAGCTACAAATGTGATGTCTGGAATGGTGTGAGTGATCTCTCAAGAATAAAGAATTACGCATTGGCAAGATGGGATAGGCATTCGCTGTTTGGATGCAGCCTTGGAGCATATTTCAGTCTGCTTGCTTTTGATGATGTGGCCATGGACAAGTGCTTGTTCTATTCACCCATATTGGACATGGAACGCCTTATAGCAAATATGATGAAATGGTTCAATGTCAGTGAGGCGGAATTGGAGGAGAAACAAGAGATCCAAACGCCGATTGGTGAAATGTTATCTTGGAAATACTACACATATGTCAAGAACAATAGGGTAAAACGATGGGACGCGCTTACGCATATCATCTATGGAGCGAACGACAACTTGACAGAACGCGAGACCATTGAAGGCTTCTGCAGTAGATTTAGGTGCACCCTAACCGTCATCGAAGAAGGGAATCACTTTTTTACCACTCCAAGTGAGCTGGATTCATTGAGGAATTGGTACTTGAAAAGTGTATAGCTTCATTTTTAGCATGATTCTGGTGATGGAAATGAGCTGTGGCAACACGTGAAAGGAGAGAAAATGAGCGGCTATGAGGAAGGGATTGGACTGCTTGATCAGATGTTTGGCAATGGCAAGGACAACATCATTGCACTTGCAACCATTGCCCGCGAGCAAGGTGCAGGAGGCCAAGTGCGTCCTGCTGTCCGCGGTGTAGATGCGTACTATGAAGATGGTGTTTTTTATGTCACGACAAACGGCAGATCAAACAAAATATTGCAAATAGAGAAGAACTCAGAAATCTCAATTGCTTCTTGCTCTGAAATGTTTACCGCTAGTGGTATAGGTGAAAATTTAGGTTGGGTGCTAGATCCAAAGAACTCAGATTTGAGAGGTAAGCTCCGCACGGCGTTTGCCTCATGGTAAGACAGTGCAAACAATGAAAGTGATGGAAGTTTCTGTATTTTGGCAATCCGACTCACTAAAGGGATATTGAATATCAATCATTGGGAAAAATTATATCACATGGACTTTGTGAACAAAAGAATCATAGAAAATGGCGGCGTGCTTTGAGGTAGTAAGAAGGCTAAATGTGCCCGATTTGTTTGGCGGGATTGAGCAGGTGAATTGAATTCTATGAATGAGGCGTGTGCTTATGAGTGTTGAATATGGCGATTTGCTTAGCAATCTTGAGAAGATACATACCACAGAATTGGGTGTGGAACGGATTAGGCGAAATCTTGGACTGAAAACTGGTGATGTTGTGGAATGGTGCCGAATGCGTATAGTTGATGAAAATAACAAGATATCTCGACATGGTAAAAATTGGTATGTTGTGGCGGAAACATGTACAATTACTGTCAATGCTACGAGCTTTACTATCATTACAGCACACAAGCATAACAATAAAATGCGGCCGGTGAATTTATCGCCAAAGGACAATTTGTGATTCTTGAAACGGAACATTTGCTACTTAGGCCGTTTTCTTTGGAATTGATTGATGCAGCGCTGGCGAATGACCATAAGCTGTATGAAGACATTGGGGTTGTTCCGAATCATGAATGGCCAGAGCGCGACCTTCTTGAGGCATTGGAATTCTTTCGATCCGAACTGCTTTGCCATGGTGTTACAGGTTTTGGATCCTGGATCGTGACAAATAAGCGAAATGAAATAATCGGCAGCGCTGGCTTTATTGGGCGTCCAGATGGCGGCGCCGTTGAGATTGGGTTTGGAATAATTCCCAGTATGCGCAAAAATGGATTTTGCAAAGAGTCTGTTCTAGCGCTAGTTGATTGGGCTATGGGCAGATGCCAGGCGAATCGAATTGTTGCTCATTGCGAAGTGGATAATGCTGGATCAGCTGGGGTCTTAACTAGCTGTGGCTTTCAGCAGGTCAGTATTGCAAATGGCTTGATAAAGTGGGAATACAGAGGAACTGGCATCCTTTGTCCAACTATCGAAACCTCATTGTTGTGATGCCTCATGCCGTGTGAGCTCAGTCATGGCCTGGAGCTGAACAGGGCATGACCCACCGCAATGCCGGATTGTCTGTGGCTGTGATGCGAAAGTCGCTTGCCACGACCACATAGATGCCTGACTCATGGAGGTACAGAGCTATATTTAGGGTGTAGGTTCCCGTGGCCTCCATGACGAAGTGGGCCGTCGCAAGAACCTCTTGAGGATCTCCGCAAACCCGTTCCGTGCATTGGGCACCTTCCGATGAAATTTCCGTTCATCCGCGATGACGTCGAAGCCCAAGGTGTCCTGCGATGTATCGATTCCAACCCTAGCTGTCCTTGTGATCTCCTTGGAGTGCTGTATGAATAGAGTCGCCTGCCCATTTACGGGTGCCCCCATGTTGTTATGTCGGCACTTCGGCTGGTGACGAAGCCGGACAACAGGAATGCGCAGTTAAATGTATTGCCGCAGAAAACTCCAGTATTGAGTAGCGCGAAGGTAAACAAATGAGGAAACAAATGTCTAATGTGCTTAAATATCTCTCCTTAGCTTCGCTAGCGATTGTAGTGTCATGTTCATCTTCTACAAGTGATATTGATAAAAAGGTTAATGTAATTACCAAGACAATCCAAATCCCAATCAAGGAATCGAATTCCAGCTTTAGGATTGCATGGTATAACGATCAAAGCTATTTGGTGTTTGATCCGGATAGATTTATTGTGTATAGGATCACTGGCTCAAAAATTGACACCCTTCCAGTGAAGAGCTCAATTACTCCATCAAAAACGAATTACTATGAAGGAATAGTTCAGACTGAGTTTGGATATCCAGCGTTGGTAAGTGAGTATGATGGAGTATATATAATTTCAGATACCGTAACATCTTATCCGCTTCCCTCGGGAAGTTTGCCTGGTGTCCATGGTGTTTCAATTACAAAGGCAGGGGTTATTTATGCATGGGGAATTGGCGGCGCTTGGCCAACTGATGTTGGATCAAAAGTGTTGGATCAAAATACCCCACTATTTGGGTACAACACTAGGGGGCTATATTTTGATGACTCGATTGGGATCATGCTGCGAACCAATACCGTCATATTTTTTAAAGGGAAATCGATAACGAAACAGCTCACATTTAATGAATTGGGTGCGCAAGAAAATTCTAGCGTTGGCTATGTTAACGATTGGATTGGAAAAATGAATGGGATGTATTATTTGTTTCAAGATGGGATAGGCATAAAAATCAATCCATCTACCAATGCGATTTCGTCATTTAAGGCGCCAAGCAATGAGATTGTGTCTTTCACTGATGGTGATTGTTTCTTTTCAAAGCGAATGGACCTGGCGATTTGGTGTGACGATGGGAAAAAGATAGCGACATTGACGTCGCAAAATTCAGATGTGGGTGACGAAATGATTTATGCAGGGAAAAATAGCGATGGCCATTGGATATCTAATGGGCGAAAGCTGATTCTTCTTGATTTGAACAAGGCAAAAGCTCATGCGAGAAAATGATGATTGAATCTTGTGAATCTCAGGAGGAAAAATGAATCTAGGCGCGACATTGTATGTGAACGACAGCAGCAGTGCTGCAGCCTTTTACATGGAAGCCTTCGGGATGACGATGGGCTACAACGTAAAAAATCCAGATGGAACGTTTCTTCACGCCGAATTGCTGAAAAATGACAAGAGCATATTTGCTTTAAGCGATTCAGGTGATTCTGCCATTGCCAATGCCATGCTCAATTCCTCAAGGCCAACCATGAGCTATGGGTTGGATTTGGAAACGGATGCTGCATTGGCAAAGGCCTATGGACTGTTGGCTGATGGAGGGAAAGTGCTGCGGCCACTTGGCGCCTTGCCTTGGAGCCCTTGCTCTGCGGACGTTATTGATAGATACGGTGTGTGCTGGTATTTGTATGTATCCCAAGAAAAACCAACAGACTCTGCTATGGACGAATGGTTTGCAAATAACAGCCCTAATTGACACCTTGGAGGAGTCATGAGCATCGACAAGATGAAGGCTTTGCTGCTTGGGTCTCCCTACCCGTGGTGGCAATGGGACGTGGAGGGGAATGACGTGACGTTCAGTCCTCTCAAGGCCAACATGATCGGATACGATGAACAGGAATTGGCCGACGGCGGCTACCAAGCCTTTACCAGTTTGGTGCATCCGGACGATCTGGACCGGGTGATGAAGTCCATGCTGGATGTTTTGCAGGGAAAAGCCAATCTCTATCAGGTGGATTACAGGATCTTGGCCAAGAATGGCGAATACCATTGGTACATGGATCGAGGAGTGGTCTTGGAAACAGGCGCTGATGGACGCCCAAAGACCATACGCGGCATCGTGATCGATCTCGGGAAGGAAGGTGCGGTCGCCGGGAGCCCCGAGCTCGTGCGTGTGGTCATCTTGAATTCGCTGCTTCAACGCGTGGATGTCACCACATCCTTTCTGTCCATCTGCTCAGGATGCAAGAAAGTCAAGGCGCAGGCGAAGGAGTATGTGGTGATCACCGATGAATTGCATGCGTTGCTTTCGGCGGAGACCACTCACGGCATTTGCCCGGATTGCATAAGAAAATTGTATCCGGAATACAGCGGGAACAGGTGACGCTTCGGCCAGGCGTGTGCCGTGGTCGGTCCGGTGCGGGCAGGGAACTGGACGGCTTCGAGTTCCTGGGGGCGAGGTTCCGATCGGTGCCAAGCGGGGCGGAGAGGCCTGCCTGATCGACAAGATCCGGTCGATTCACGACTTGGAGCTGCTCAAGTCCTTGTGAGGATTTTATCTTGGAGACATCATGGACACTTTCGAAATCGTATTTCCGTTCACCGTGCTGGTCTTGATCGGCATCGCGGCGCCGGCCGGCATGACGGCCTTCAATTGGTTCCTGAACCGCAATCGCACCACTTGGCGCTCCAAGGACGAGCCCTACGAGTGCGGCCTTGCGGCCACCGTCGGTGCGGCCGACCAGCGCACCTCTGTGAAGTTCTACCTCGTGGCCATGCTGTTCCTGGCCTTCGACCTGGAAGTCGCCTTCCTCTACCCGTGGGCCGTGCGCTTCCTCAAGGGCGGCTGGGAGATGTTCTGGAGCCTCCTGAGCTTCCTGGTGCTGCTCGAAGCCGCCTACATCTACCTGTACCGCAAGGGTGCACTGGACTGGCGCAAGTAGCTTCCCGCTCGTGATGTCGTGGCCCCCTTGGGATTTCCGGGGTGACCGTGTACATTTCTTGATCTACGGTACCATACCCAAGTGGTTAGGGAGCGGTCTGCAAAACCGTCAACCCCGGTTCGAATCCGGGTGGTACCTCTTCGGACAGGCCTCTGTCCATCCAAGCGATGCCGAGAAATCCAGCAAAGCACGCCAATTCCTTGCCAGCGATGGTGCGAAGGAGCTGTATGCGCAAGCGGGACATGGCAAGATTCACTGCAAGACTCCTGATGGCCATGGCCTTCGGGAGTCTTGTCGCATGCGATTGGAAGATCGCCGAGCCGTTCAAGCACGGCCAGGCCCTGGACCTTTCCAACTTCGGGGCCGAGGACGGGACCTGGCGCATGCGGCGCGGCGACAGCGCGGCGTGGGACCAGCCCTGTGAGAACGATTCCTGCCACCTGGAAATGGCCGTCTACGGCAACCACGCCGCCACGCTGCGCCGCAAGGTGCGCTGGAACGCCGAGGCCAACCCGGTCCTCAAATGGACCTGGGCCCTGGACACCAAGGCCGATTCCCTGGGCGGCAAGAATTCCCGCAACCAGGCCGACGCCATCGTGGCCTTGGACGTGACCTTGGCTTCGAGCTTCGGCTTCGAGAAGACGCTGCGCTACGTCTGGAGCCCGCGCCACGACAAGGGCAAGGTGTGGGCCAGCGGCGACAACTGGCGCCCCAAGGCCGTCGTGCTGCGCGACCGCCACGACTACGGGGCCATGGTGACGGATTCCGTCAACGTGTGGGAAGACTTCCGCAAGACCTTCGGCTACACCCCGCGCCACCTGGCGCTGTCGGTGGCCGTCAGTGTGCGCAGCAACCAAACCAATCAGCCCGTGAACGTGCGTTTCGGGCCGATTCTCGCCCAAGGGGAGAACAAGTGAGCGAATCGTCCTACGAAGGCCGCCAGGAGCACATCCCGAGCCTTGAGACCCCGGAGATCGAGAACTGGGCTTTCCAGTTCCCCGGCTCCCGCACCGAGATCGAGATCCAGGTGCCTGAATTCACCTGCATCTGTCCCAAGACGGGCCTGCCCGACTTCGCAACCATCTCCATCCGCTATCGTCCAAAAAATTCCTGCATCGAGCTCAAGAGCTTCAAGGAATACATACTCTTCTACCGTCCACTGGGGATCTTCCACGAGCATGTCGTGAATCTCATGCTCCGCGATCTCGTCAAAGCCTGCGATCCGGAATGGATGGAAGTTCGCGGCATCTTCAACCCACGCGGCGGCATCCAGACCACAGCCGTCGCAACCTACGGAGAAACACCATGAGTACCTGGAATTTCAGCTCGGGCCCGGCCATCCTGCCGCGCCCCGTCGTCGAGAAGGCCGCTGCGGCGGTCCTGGACTTCAAGGAGTCCGGTATCGGCGTGCTGGAGTGCTCCCACCGTTCCAAGCGCTACGAGCCGGTGGTGGCTTCGGCCGAAGCCCGCCTGCGCAAGCTCATGGGCATCTCCGAAGAGTACGCGGTGATCTTCGTCCAGGGCGGCGCCTCGCTGCAGTTCGCCCAGGTCCCGATGAACATCCTGGGCTCCGAGGACGTGGCCGACTACATCGACACCGGCACCTGGTCCTCCAAGGCCATCAAGGAAGCCAAGCTGTTCGGCAAGATCAACGTCGTGGCCTCGACCAAGAAGGAAGACGGCACCTACTCCTCGATCCCCACCGGGATCAAGGCCACGCCGGGCGCCAAGTACATGCACATCACCTCGAACAACACCATCTTCGGCACCCAGTGGAAGCAGTTCCCGGACGTCGAGATCCCGCTGGTGGCCGACATGAGCTCGGACATCTGCTCGCGCGTGATCGACGTGAACAAGTTCGGCGTGATCTACGCCGGTGCCCAGAAGAACCTCGGCCCCTCCGGCGTCACCGTCGTGATCGTCCGCAAGGACCTGCTGGGCAAGGTCGATCGCAAGATCCCGACCATGCTCGACTACAAGACCCACATCGACAACGGCTCGATGTTCAACACCCCGCCGGCCTTCGGCATCTTCGTGCTGGACCTGGTGCTGCAGTGGCTGGAAGAGAACGGCGGCATCCCCGCCATGGAAGCCAAGAACAAGGCCAAGGCCGCCAAGCTCTACGCCGAGATCGACCGCAACCCGCTCTTCAAGGGCACCGTGGACGTGGCCGACCGTTCCGACATGAACGTCTGCTTCATCCCGGTGAACAAGGAGCACGAGGCTCCCTTCAAGGCCCTGGGCCTGGAGCGTGGCTTCGTGGACTTCACCGGTCACCGCTCGGTCGGCGGCTTCCGCGCCTCGATCTACAACGCCATGCCCGAAGCCGGCGTGGACGCGATGATCCAGGCCATGCAGGACTTCGAGAAGTCCAACAGCTAAGCTGCCCTTCCGCGAGGAAACTATGCCCGCTTCCAGCAATGGGGGCGGGCTTTCTCGTGGATGCCCTTCCGTTCGTCACCCTCCCCGTTCCCGGAGACGCCTGAGAATGAAGATCCTCGACACCATTCGCGCATCGCGGCAGCGCCGCCGCTCGGGAGGACCGGGCCTAGGCTGGCTGTTCCTGAACGCGATCCTGACCAAGGCCGCCCGGCTGTGCCTTGCGCCGATTTCCGTCAAGACCGGGAACGACCCCTACCACGTGCTGTTCCGCGACTTCATCGCCTCGGTCAACGGGCTGGAGCGGCCCCGCCTGATGGAGATCGGCTCGCGGGCCCGTTCGGGGAACATCTACGTCCAGGGCTTCGCGGAGCACGTCTCGTACGTGGGCATGGACATCGTCCCGGGACCGAACGTGGACGTGGTTGGCGACGCGCACGCCTTGTCGTCCAGCTTCGAGGCGGAATCCTTCGACGCCCTGTTCTGCATCTCGGTCTTCGAGCACCTGGGCATGCCCTGGAAAGCCGTTCTGGAAATGAACAAGGTGCTCAAGCCGGGAGGCCAGGTGTTCCTGTCCACCCATCCGCTGTGGCCCCTGCACGACCGCCCCTGGGACTTCTTCCGCTTTTCCACCGACGGTCTGCGCATGCTCTTCAACCGCTTCACGGGCTTCGAGATCGTGGCCGCCTGCGAGGGCCTGCCCTGCCGCGTGCTGCCCCTGGGCTCGGACGCGTCGATGCGGGGAATGGAGCGCAACGTGGACTGCCACCTGGGCGTGGCGCTGTGGGCACGCAAGGTCGGCGAGCCCGATCCCCGCCTGCGCTGGGACGTCGGCCTGGAAGAGATCGTGAAGGACGCCTACCCCGGCTGACCCGCAGCACTGGCATAGCAAAGCCCGCTTCCAGCGATGGAGGCGGGCTTTCTTTTTGCTGTACCCCGCCCATTGCCAACAGTCGTCTTCGCGGATATACTGTCCTGCATGCCTGTCATTTCAATGTTCTACGGAATCCTCATCCGGATGTACGTGCTGGACAACAAGCAGCACAACCTTCCGCATATCCATGCTCGTTACGGGGAATTCGAAGCCGCCATCGCCCTCATCGACGGCGAGATCCTTTCCGGTGACATGCCGCGCAAACAGCTCCGACTGATCCAAGCGTGGATCGAACTCAATCGGGAAGCCCTGGATGCCGACTGGGCCTTGGCCATCGGCGGCGAAAACCCGTTCAAGATCCAACCACTCTGAGGTGCCCATGCGAAACGATGTCACCCTTGTGAAACCGGAAGCGGATCATCGACTCTATGTGGAGCTGTCCAACGGCACCAAAGGCTTCTTCGACATGAAGCCCTACCTCGGATACAATGCGTATCAGGAACTCAAGAACGATGCGTACTTCCAGCAAGTCGGCATCTTCTACGGGGTCGTGACTTGGCCCAACGAACAGGACATCGCCCCAGGAACCTTGATCGCAGAATTGTCTCCTGCCTGAATTGACCGACCGATAAGCCCTTCGAGGAATCAAAAAGGCCCGTCTCCAGCAATGGAGGCGGGCTTTCTTTTTGCCAATATTTGTCATGTGACAGGATCTGTCCGGGCGCCTCCCGCCTCACCCCGCCGCCTTCGGCGGCTGCCGCTCCGCGCGTGGCGAGGAGCGGTTCAGCGGGCCGGGCTGCCTGCCAAGCCTCCTCACCCGCAAAAGCTGGCTGCGGGGTCTTGGCCCTGCCGGGCGGCATCCCTAGCGCGGCGCGGATCAGCGCGACGCAGCAGCACGACCGGCAGCGGCGTATTTGTTTTTGAGCGAGGACACCTTCAACTTCACGTCCGCCCCAAGACCCGACTTGAGGACAGAGACCATCAAGGTATCCCCTGCGAAATCGGAAACCAGAGGAATCGAGAAGGCCCCCTTGGCACCCAAAACCCCTGTGCCCTTTGTTACCCAATCGAATGCAGCAGTATCCCACTGCAAGACCTTGATGGAGTCCCCTGAGGCGATCGTATCGCCCGGCATCAAACGCCACGTTAAGATCCCGCTCAAGGTCGGAATCCCTCCCACAGTATCAAGACGTGGATCAAGCAGCGAAATCCCGACGGAATCCTCTGGAAAGACTTGTCGTGGAACTCCCTGCGCCGATACGACTTGACCGACAAGATTTGTCACAATCGGCTGGCCGCGCCGATCCCAGATGAAATTGCCGACATGTCGCCCATCGCAACTCACCGGCGCCTTCACCGTATCTTCCTCCTCGAATTCGAGTCGCACCTCGCATTTGTCGGCGAAGCGGATCCTCTGTTCGAATCGAACCCTGGTCTTGCCGAAGTTGTTGGCATCGAACACTGTGGTATCGAAATATATGAGCGAATCGTAGGTCAGCACAACGCCGGAATTCAATCGCCAGAATCCTGCATAGGAAACAATCCAGCTCAGAGGGTAGAGTTGAGCTGGAGCGAGGCCTGATTTCACCCGATCCGAGTCGTATACGACCTTCCAGCGAATGACCCTCCAACCGGAATACGACGTCAGTCCATCCGAATCATAACGCAGTTCCTTCTCGAAGAAACGCTGAGATTCGATGGCGCACGCTCCTCCATCCTCAGCCGCAGGCTGCTCCCGACTGTAGAGATCGAAGCCCGTTCCCCGCTCCGAATACCCATGATTCTTATAAGGTTGACATATCCCAATAGCCACCTCTCCTTCCAGGGAATCAAGCCCCAGGAGCTTCCAATCCTCCGGAGCCGTACTCGCCCTGCTGGCACGACCAGCCGCCGCGCTCTTTCCTTCCCCAAGCTTCGACACGATCGCCTCCGCACTGTTGGCCAGGATCTGCAGCCCCGTCACCGTCTCGCTCGAGGTTCCCGCCGTGGTGGACGAGGAGTCGCAACCCGCAAGCCACGCGGCCAGTAGGACAGAAATTGTCATTCGAAGGTTCATCGGGAAGGTCTTTCCTCGTTGAGGGGGACGACGGCGAGCACGACCTGGCAGACGCGCTCGGCGGGCAGTTGATCCTTGTGGGCGATGGAGCGCACGCCGCTACGGGCCTTGTCCAGGTGCTCGAAGAGGTGGCGCAGGCCTTCCTGGCTCACCGAGAGCAGGTTGGTGACCACCAGGCGGCGCGGGCCGTCGGGGCGCAGCATGGCTTGTTTCACCAGCTCCAATTGTTGCAGCTGCTGCTGCAGGAAGAGCTCGTCGCGGGTGCCGTCGGGACTGGCCACCGCCTGATGGGTCGGCCGCAGGAAGCCCTTGGCATCCGGGGCGATCAGGTCCAGCTCCGAAAGGAGCTTGAGCGACTCGCGCGCCTGGCCTGGCGTGATGGAAGGCACAAGCGTGGCGGCAATGCGCTCGGGTTCGTGCTTCCAGTCACCGGTATCCAGCAGCGCCCGCACGGCGGCGTGCCACCAGTGGCGGAAGTAGCCGTACTGGGCCGGAGCCAGCTGCGTGCGCGGGCTCTTGTTCAGGCTCACCAGACGGTCGAAGGCGGCATCGCGCTCGTCGGCGTTCTCGGCCTGCTGGAACGCAACAAGTGCCCGGAAGAACTTGGCCTCGTCGCGCGACAGCGCAAGCAGGGTCACGAACCGTTCCACGAAGGTGTCGGTGACGCGGCGCCCGCCGAGCACGTCGATGAAGTAGTTGCGCGTATTGGGCAAGCCCAACAAGCGCGAGACTTCGGCCTTGGGGAACTTGCCGCGCCGTGCCTTCTCGCATTTCCACCAGGCTTCCAGGTAGGAACGGAAGTCATTGAATTCGTAGAGGTTTGGTTGCATCACAAGTCACAATCTAAGGGTATTTAGAGGCATTGCATAGATCACATCGGTGCATGAACCGTAGTGCGTTTTCTTCCCCCCGACCGTCGCCCGGCAGGGGCGGGACCCCGCAGCCACTTGCGCACATCGATGGAGGTGTGGCGAGGAGGCCCGATGAGCCGCAGGCGAGCAGGGCGGGACAAGGGGCCACCAGCCGTGTGATCTGGATCACAGCCGAAATCGTTGCGGTTGTGGAGTGAGCTCGCGGGAAGCATCTTCAATCCATGTTCCGGTCCATCTTTCGAACAGTTCTGGCCATCGGCCTGGTCGCGACCTGCGGTCGGGCTGCCGAGACGCTGGCCGTTCCCGACTTCGAAAACGCATCCCAACGCGGCGAGCTGCAGTTCCTGGCCCGCACCCTCTCCGACGCCCTGAGCCAGCCTCTGGTGGAGCGGCACAAGTTCGTGCTGGTGGAGCGCCAGCGCCTGAGCGATCTGCTCAAGGAGAAGGGGCTGGCCCTTTCGGGTGTGTTGGGCGATTCCGCCGCCGCCAAGCCGTTGCAGGTGCTGGAGGCCGAGGAGCTGCTGCTGGGAAGCTACGATGGGACGACCTCGGCCCTGCGGGTGCAACTGCGCCTCGTGAAGGTCGCCGACGGACGCCTGCTTGCCACTCTGGACTACCAGGGAAGCCTGGAGCAGGTCCTCACCGACATGGGATCGGCGGCCGACCAGGTCGAAGGCATCCTGCACGGCAAGGCCTTCGGGTTCTTGGAGCTGCAGAGCGACCCCGTCGGCCTGGAGGTGCTGATCGATGGCGTCAAGGCTGGCAAGACCCCGCTGCACCAGAGCCGACTCCTGACCGGGAAGCACCGGCTGAGCTTGGTCTCGCACGGCAAAGAGCTGTGGCGCGACACGGTGGCCGTCACGGCCGGGAAGACCGAGTTCCGCCACGCGACGGTGGACGATCCCGCCATCCGCCAGGGTGTGTCGCTGGCTCTGGGGACCGGCATCGCGTGGCCTTTGACCACCGAGCGCAGCTTCGGCAATGCACTGGACCTGGTCGGATGGTTCCAGGTGCGGCGCGGCAGCTTTGCAGTGGGCGTGCGCGGGTTCTTCACCGACGAGCTGAAGCAGGAGGAGACCTTCCCCATCCCCTACGGGTCGCGCACCGAGGAGCGCACCCTGCAGCTGGCGGGCCTTTCAGCCACCGGCATCTGGTACCCGCCCACGGCGGGACCGCTGGAATTCGGACTGGGAGTGGAGTTCGGCAACCTGTGGAGCTGGGACTCCCATCCCCAATGGCGCACCGACCTGAGCTCGACCCGCACTGACCTCAATGCGCTTGTGGCTGGTCCGCTGCTGGACATCACCTGGGTCACCGGCCATCGCTTCGACCTGTTCCTGTCCGGCCAGTGCCCGGTCACGCTCACCGGTTGGAAGCGCGACCGCATCGTCCGTCAGGACCTGTTCCCCATCGGCAAGGCCACCAACCTGGTGGTGGCCCAGGAGGAGGACCGACTCATGCTTCCGATGTTCCAGATCGGCCTGAGGGCGCACCTGTGAGGCGCCTGTTCTGGTTTGCGAGCTGCATGGCGCTGGCTGCGTGCGACGGCGCGCTGAACGGCGCCTCGACAAATTCCGTCAAACCCGAGACGCGCGACTCCAGCGGCACGCTGATCCACACCGCCGCCCCGCTGGCGAACGACCTCTCGCAACTGAACATGTTCCAGCCCAAACTCGGCTCCCTGGTGACCGGATCGATCACCTTCCGCTTCGACACCGTCGGCTCGCCCCAAGGCATGCTGCTGCTGTTCTCGCGCAAGCCCGAGGTGCTGGTGAACGGCCGCTTGCCTTCGGGCCTTGCCGCCAACGGTTGCCTGGGAGGGATCGTCTCGATGGCCGGCATGACCTGGAACGGCGTGGCCCGGCTGGATTTCCTCCCTCACCAGGAGGGCTTCCACGCCTGCGGCACCAGCGAGCACGAACCCATCGACCCGAACCGTCCCATCACCTTGGACGCCTTGGGCAACCTGCCTGAGCTCTACTGGGTGGTGGTGGGCTTCGACAAGGGCCTTGTTCCGGTCGCCACCAGTCCCGTGTACTCCTTCAAGTGGAGCAAGTCATGATCCGCCTCGGCATCGTCGGTCTGCTGCTGGGACTGCTCGTCGGTTGCGATGGCGTCGAGAGCAGCACCGGAAGCTCCACTCCTCCCACCGTGGTGGCCAAGGACACCACCATCCTGACTGGAGATTCCACCCAGCGCATCGTCACCACCACCACGCGCGGTTCTTCCCTGGTCGCCATGACCGTCGACACCGTGCCGGTCACCCAGTTCGTGTGGTTCCAGAACCGCTACGCCTCGGGCGTGTTCGTGGAAGCCTGGGCAGGCGATTCGCTGGAATGGCGCAACGGGCATGTCTTGGGATACAACCTGCACCAGCTGCCCGACGCCAAGGCCAGTGCCGATTCGCTCAAGGTCGGCGCGGTGCGCCGCCTGGGTGCCCGCAAGCAAGGGGAGCTATTGGTGCTGGTCGGCCTGCCTTCCGGGAGCGGTGCCGGTGCCGACTTCCTGACGCTGATGCGCTACCGCGACGTCGCGCCCGGCGACACACTGTGGCTGGATGGTGAGGGGTTCCTGCAACGCAAGCGCTGACGAGCTTCGGGATCGCCCAGCAGGAACGCTGCCCGTCCGCTATACTGGGTTAGACCATGATGCGACGGAAACTCCACTACAGCTGCGTGAACTGCGGATTCGAAGGTGCCGTGGCCGTGAAGGGCCTGGACAAGCTCCTATGGGTGGTGATCCTGGCCATCGTCTGGAACGCCTGGCTGTTCCATCACGTGGGCATGGAGTGGGAAGCCTTGGGCGCTTGCGTGTTTGCATTGGTGTGTGGGTGGGCGGCCTTCAAGCTGCCCCGGTGGGTGGAATGCCCCGCCTGCCGCTGGAAGCATCCGTTGGACGCCCTGGAAGAGAAGGGGCGTTGAACGACTGACACAAAAAAGCCGCCCCGGATCCCGAGGCGGCCTTTTTGTTCTGGCTGTGCAGTCAGGTCAGGGTTGCTGGCCGGTCAGGATCCAGAGGCGATTCCCGATGGTCCGGGCCGCGTCGCTGGCCTTGCCTTGGAAGCGGACCCCGCCGTCCAGTCCCACCGCTGTGACACTGGTCTCGCCCATCTGCCGCAGCTGCTGGGCTCCCACGATCCGTCGCGCATCGCTCTGCAGGTGTTTGCGTTGCGATGCGATGCCGGTGGGCGTGCCGCTGGACAGGGCCACCTTCCCGGCCGGGACCGTCAGCGAGCGGCCGTCGGTGAAGTGCACCACGGTTTCCTGTGTGCCGGGATTCCAGGCGATGTAGCTGCGAATCGCGTTGCTCACCAGCACCATGGCGGCGGGATGATCGGCCGTTACGGTGGTGTCGAGAGTTCCCCGGTCACGTAGGAGAGCCAGCCACTGGCGATACCAGGCACGCGGTGTCCCGCCTTCGGCGTTCGAGCCGTCCCAGGCGACGAAGGCGTTCCAGGCCCCTTGCGGGTCCCCGATTCCCCGGTAGGCCATCATCACCTCCGGCCAGTTGGTAAGGGCGCCTCCGGACTTTTCCGCGAGCATCTCCGCGTATTCCTGCCGAACCCGCTCGGGGCGTCGCGTCCACTGCAGCGAGGAGGGCGTGAAGGGCAGGACGTTGATCCCGTGGACGTACTCAGGGGCGGGATCCCACCAGGTCGAATGGGCGCCTCCGTTGCCCCAGACCATGCCCACCGCCAGATGGGAGAATCCCTTCGGGAAAACCTGTCCGTCCACGTCCCACCAGTACTGCTCCACCGTGCGCATCTCGGTGGCGGCCATCCACAGGCCCGCGTCGCGCAGCGTGTCGTTCCCGGTCGCCATGCCCCACAGGGCGACTGCGGCATCGTAGTTCATGGCCTCGGAGCTGGATTCCTGGTTGTTCCCCGCAGAGGCATTGGCATGGCCGCTGGCCCAGGAATGGCCTTCGTAGATGTCGAAGTGCCGAAGGAAGGGGAAGGTCGGGTCGTTGCGGTCGACGCCATTGGCGTCGCGGATCAGGATCCGCACCATGCCCGCGTAGTTGCGTGCCCAAGCGGGATCGAAGCGCGCCACGGTGGCGGCGGCCTTGATGAAGTAGCCGTAGTGGAAGTGGTGGTCGTTGAGTTCGCCGTCGCTCCCGTAGGAGGCCGGGTAACCGATCAGGCTGCCCCAGGCCGAGTCGATCGCGAAGACCTTGGTGGTCTTGGGGTTTGCGTTCGAGCTGGCCGTGAACCAGCTTTCCAGCTCCGACTTGAGGGCCCCGACCAGGCTGTCGCGTAGGCGGACGGCGCCCAGCTGATCGGCGATGTCGATCAGGCTGGCGCACCGCCAGAAGCCCTTGCCTGCCCAATAGGTGTCGGCGGACGGGTCCAGGATCTTGCCGGAGGCGGCTTGGAGAAGTTCCTTGCGCAGGGCGGCCGTGTCGGCTGGAGCCGGAGGCGGGAGCGAGGGGAGGATGGCGGGCAGCGCGTCCTCGGTCGTGAAGGAGGTGCCGTCGACCACCCGCATCGCGCCACGCGGCGAGACGTAGCTCCAAGAGGTGTTCACGTCCTTGGAAAAGGCCCATTGGTGGCGGAACAGCGCCATGAGCGTGGTGGTGTCGGTACCTTCCAGGGCGGTGGAATGCACCGCGTAGGTCGTCCGCACCTTGGCCGAGGCCGGATCCACTGTCCAGGTGACGCGGGTGCCGGTCGGATAGGCGAAGGCCGAACGCCGGAAGCGGGCCAGGGTCGCGGCGTCTGCCGAAGGCAGGACGGCGATGCTCCAGTGCCCCTTGCCCGAGAGCCCCGATCGGAAGGCGTTCCCGGAAAGCGACCAGGAGGATCCCGGCGGTGCGAAGAGGCCGTAGCTGTTGCCCGCCACGATGATGCCCACGGCGTCGGTCCCGGCACCGGCAAATATGACAGGATTTGTTAAACAGGAGACGATGGCATCCCCGCCCTGCGAGGCGAAGTGGACGAAGGGAAGTCCGTGCCCCATGGTCGCGTCGAGCCGGTGCGTCCCGTCCTCGAGCCTGGCCCGGACGGTCCAGTCGGTCCAGTCCACCGGCTGCACCTTCGAGGCCGAGAGCCCGTCGACCTTGGCCACCAGCGCCGACACCTGCCCGTAGTGGAATTCCGTCCCGAGGGATGCCGTCGGATCGGGGGCTCCTACTGCCCACCCATTGGCCTGAGCTTGGAATGCCAGGGGCCAGGCAAAGAGCGCATTGCCAAAATCCTGCCCCTTGAAGCGTTGGAACAGGAGCGAGCTCCACCAGTCATTGGTGGGATAAGGCCCCTTGGTTCCGGCTGCCACCCGAGGAAATGCGCTGGTGGGAACTTGATTGGTAGAGATCGGATCATAGGTCGGGCCGAGCTGTCCGGGCGGCAGATGATCCAGGACGCTTCCCTGCCCGACCGGGACGGATGCCGCCAGGACGCGCAGGGCAAGAAGAGACAACAGAGCCGCGACGGCCCGATGCGTGGGTCTCATGGGACTTTCCTTCGATGGTGGGTTGATGGATCCGGTCTAGCGCGAAAAGCGGACGGAAGCGCTTCCGGGATTTTGGGTGAGCCGATCGAGGGCGATCCAGGACGGGGAACGGGGAAGATTCGAGATCCGCGCCTCGTCCAGCACGCCGATGAAGTTCGCCCCAAGGAACAGGTCGAGGTCCGCAGGCAGGCGGTTGACGTAATCCATCGGCTTGGGCTGTGTCGAGGAATCCACCACGACGCCGTCCTGGTAGAGGCGCTGCTTTCCGGTGGCCGCGTCCCAGGTGACGGAGACCTGCGACCAGGTGCCGTCGCCCAAAGGCCTTGCCGATCGGAGCGTGTCGGGAACCGAGTCGGTGCGCACAGAAAGGAAGCCGATCCGCGCCGACGCGTCATAGTCCTGCAGAGCCCAAGTATTGTGCCAGTCCCGGAAATTCCCTTTGCTCATGAGCTTCCCGATGGCGACCTGGCTCCCCAGCCGCCTGGCCCAGCAGGAAAGGGTCATGCCTTGGAGATGGAGATCGGCGGCATCCGGGATGCGCATCCAACCGGTGTCGCAAAAGCGTCCCTTCCCGATTGCTCCAGGGGCTTCCACGGTGCGCCAATCCGCCGCCCGGTGGTTCGAGGCCGCATCGGCACCCGGATCGGCGGCGTCGAGATGCCACACCCCGACCCAGCCTTCCCGCACCGGGAAGACGGCCTGCGGATTGCTCCAGTCCGGATGCCCAATTCCGCCGTAGCGAAGCGTCAAGGCAAGGCTTGTGTCAGAAGGCAGGATGGCCTCGATTCGGACCCACACGGTGGCGGTGCGCCCGATCGGGTCCCATTGCACCACCTCGTGGGGAAGCACCGCGTTGCCGCGCTGGAAGCGCAGGTCGCAGCCGTTCGTCTTCCCGAAGTCGATGGCGGTGTCCGAAAGCCGCACCAGCAGTGGATAACCGATCAAAGTGTCGCCGCGAGCGGCGCCCAACTCCAGCGTGATCCGGACAGAATCCGTCCAGCCCGTCTCCTGCTCCGGCGTGGAGGTTGCCAAGGTCCCGATGTCGCTCACGAGGCCGGGCTGGGTCCTGACCTCGGCGGTGGCGCGGCGTGTGGTTCCCGAAGCCGCTTGGAGGGTTAGGGCCCCGGCCGGCAGCCCGTCGATGCGGAAGGCCCCGGTGGAATCCGTCCTGACAGACCAAGGCAGCCCCGCCACCATGACCGTGGCCTGGGTCGAGGACGCGATCCTGCCTTCAAGCGAGGCACTGGGGCGAAGCGTCAGGTCGATGCGACGCTCCGGGTCCGCATCGCCTTTGTCCAGGTACGTCAATCCCTGACCGGAGTTGCCTGCGGCCAGCACGGTCCATCGGCCGGCGGGCAATCCATGCACCCAGGCCGTGCCGTTCCCGTCTGCCGCCACCGCCTGTACCGGATCGAAGCTCCCTTCGCTTTCCCGCTTCCAACCGGCAGGCCGAAGCTGTACCTGGGCGCCGGGGATTGCCCGCCCTGAGGAATCCGCCACGTGGATCGCGATTCCCGTGGTCGTCTCGGAGCCGTTGCCGACCAGTGTCTCGTTCGAGCCGCATCCCCACAGTCCCACGACAAGGGCTGCGCTGGCCGTCAGGGGCCTCATGGCCGATCTCCCTTCAAGGCCAGCGGGAACATTTGGATGTTCACCTGGAACACGGCGTTCTCGCGGGTCGCGTCGGCCGCCATCCGCAGCAGGTCCTGGCGGAACTCGCTGGCCCTCTGCTTGAGCAGGGGCAGGTCCTCGCGCCGCAAGGTCAGGGTCACGGTGGAGTGCTCACGCAGCTCGACGGCATCGCGCTCCAGCGAGTCCATGGCAAGCTCAAGCGTCTGCCGCTGGAACTCGCGCACCGCGGCTCCCTTCCACTTCTCGCCGGTGGTGATCACCGCCTCCGTCACGGTCCACGAGCCGTCCTCGCCTTTGGCGACCAGCCCGATCCGCTCCAGCAGCGCGACGGATTCGCGGGCCTGGGCCACGGTGATCGGAGGCACCAGGCAGTCGGCCAGTTCCTTCCAATCGCCCGCGAAGGGCAGCATTCCGATGGCAGCGCGCACGGCCGAATGGTACCACCTTTGGTAGAAGGCGTACTGGCTTTCTTCCAGGGTCAGGCTCCGCAGTCCCTTGAGCGATCCCAGCCGTTCGAAGGTGCGGCGGATCTCGGGGCCCGTGCGCGCCCGGCTGAAGTCGATGGCGGCCTGGAAGTATTCCGCCTGCTTCGCATCCATCTTCAGGACCGACACCACGCCAGGAACTAGCCGCGCGGACAGGTGCAGCTGCCCTTGGAGGATCTTGACCACCGTACCGGCATCGGTGCCGGACTTCTGGGCAAAGTACCGCAGCGAGAAGAAGTTGTCCTTCTTCTTCCGCGCTTCAAGGGTATCCCTCAGGTACGCGCGGTAGTCGGTGTATTCGAAGAGGTCGATCACTCAAGGAAGATACGAGTGGACTGTGGGGGCCACACGCCCATGGCACCAATCTCCGTTGGTGCGATTGCAACACCAACATCCCAAATGCTTCCATTCCAAGAGAAATTTCCGGCATCCGATCAGAATGTGCCCAAATATCGCACATTGCGCATTGCAACAGAAAGCCGCCCCGGACTCCGAGGCGGCCTTTGCTTTGCCAAGCCCTGCGATGCTCGTGCGTATGAAGATGCTCGAGGCATTCGTCACACGCGGAACCTCGGTCCGGGCGCCTCCCTGCCCAGCGCCATGCGCGAAGTCGATTTGCTGGCCAGGGCCGGGCTGCCTGCCAAGCCTCGGCTTCGCCGGGGTCTTGGGCAAAGCCGGCATCCCTGGCGCGGCGCGTCCGTTTGTCGAGTCGGTGGTTAAATTTCCTCCAGACCGGGCATTTCCCGCCCACCCTCTGAGAGGAGCATGAACGTGAAGTCGTTGACGATTTGGACCCTGTTGGCTTCGAGCCTGTGCATGGCCACGAGTGCCGATTTTTCCGGCTACAAGAAGATCGTCTACTTGCCTTGCCCCAGCGAGATTGTCCTGAAGGGGGAGGTGACCCAGGAACACTTCGAATCCGCCTTCGGAAACCCGGACGAGGCCTTGTCGCGCTTTCGCCGCATCGTGGACAGCCTCCTTGCTTCCAAGCTTTCCGCGATCGCAAGCGATGTTCGGATCGTTCCGGCCAAGGAATACTGCTCCGAGGACGAAGGCCCCAAAGATCGGCACTACACGGAGACATTCCTCGATGAGCCGACCTTCTCGAACCCTTTCGACGTCGCGCAGGTCTACTCCGTCAAATTTCCCAAGACCTCCGACACGTCTTCCATGCTGCGGTTTTCCATCGGGAGCATCAAGTTCAGGGCTGGCTATCCCCTCAACCGCGACGGCCTACTCGACAAGCCAAACCTTGGCGCGAACAACGATCCGTACGTGAAGGTGCACTTCGCGGTGGTCGGCTTGGCAACGCGCGAGTCCAAGCCCGTCTATGGAAAGGTCTTGAGCGAAGAACGCAGCAGCGGCTTCCTCATCCGCCTGCTCTCCTCCGACAACGACTGGATCAAGGTCGCGGGAGACATGGCCGACGAATTCGCGTCCGTGATCAGGAAATACGGGAAGTAGAGACGGAAGGCCGCCCCGGTTCCCCGGAGCGGACTTTGTTTTGACAGAATCTGTCAGACGCGGCTTCAGGCCATGGCGGCCAGGTCCTCTTCCACCGTATTGATGCCGCGCAGCCCGAAGGTGTTCACGAGCACTGAGGCCACGCCCGGGGAGAGGAACGCCGGCAGGGTGGGGCCAAGGCGGATCTTCTTCACGCCCAGGTGCAGGAGCGCAAGCAGGACGATCACGGCCTTCTGTTCGTACCAGGCGATGTTGTACTCGATGGGCAGGTCATTGATGTCGGCCAGACCGAAGACTTCCTTCAGCTTCAGCGCGGTCACCGCAAGGCTGTAAGAGTCGTTGCACTGGCCGGCGTCCAGCACGCGGGGGATGCCGCCGATGTCGCCCAGATCGAGCTTGTTGTAGCGGTACTTGGCGCAGCCGGCCGTGAGGATGACGGTATCTGTCGGCAATTCCTTGGCGAAGTCTGTGTAGTAGGAACGTTCCTTCTGGCGCGCGTCGCACCCGGCCATCACCACAAACTTCTTCACGGCGCCCGACTTCACGGCCTCCACCACGGGGCCGGCGAGCTTCAGGATCTGGTCGTGGGCGAAGCCCCCCAGGATCTCGCCCGACTCGATCTCGACCGGAGCGGCGCAGGTCTTGGCCAGGGCGATGATCTCGGAGAAGTCCTTCGATCCGTCCGCCTTCTTTGCGATGTGGCGATAGCCGGGGAAGCCCGCGGCGCCGGTGGTGAAGACCTTGTCGGCGTAGGTGGCGGTGCTGGGCGGGGGCACGATGCAGTTTGTCGTGAAGAGCACCGGGCCCTGGAAGCTCGTGAACTCCTTGTGCTGCTGCCACCAGGCGTTGCCGTAGTTGGCCACCAGGTGGGGGAACTTCTTGAGGCCGGGGTAGCTGTGCGCGGGCAGCATCTCGCTGTGGGTGTAGATGTCGATGCCGGCGTCAGCGGACTGCTCCAGGATCATCTCGAGGTCGGCGAGGTCGTGGCCCGAGACCAAGATGCCGGGGCGGGTCCCCACGCCGATCTTCACCTTGGTCATCTCGGGGTTGCCGAAGCGACTGGTGTTGGCGCCGTCCAGCAGGGCCATGGCCGTCACGGCCTTCTCGCCGGCCTCGAGCACCAGGCCCGTGAGGGCGCCGCCGTCCAGGGAATTGTCGAGGGTCGCGGAGAGGCCCTTCTCCAGGAAGGCGTCCAACGACACGTCGAAGGCCTTGAGTTCGGCGGCGTGGTGCAGGTAGGCGGCCAGCCCCTTGAGGCCGTAGGTCAGCAGTTCGCGCAAGGAGCGCACATCCTCGTTCCCGGTGCGCTTGACGCCGATTGCCGCGGCAAGGGATACGGCCTCGTCTACGGAAGCCACGGTGAAGACGGCGGCATCGGTCTGGGCTAGCGGCACAATCACCTCGCGCAGGGCGCACAGGTCCTTGAGTTCGGCGCGCAGGGAGAAACCTTCCTGGATGCGCGCAAAGATCGCGCTGTCGTCGAAATTGGCGTTGGTGATGGTCGTAAACAGCGCCACGCGCAACCACTCGGCGGTTGCGGCGGGCAGATCGCCCTGGGTGCGGGCGGCGTTCGCGAAGACGGCCACGCCACGTGCCACGTGCACGAGCACGTCCTGGAGCGCTGCGGTGGTGGCAGTCTTGCCGCACACGCCCTGGATCTCGCAGCCGACTCCCTTGGAAGCCTCTTGGCACTGGTAGCAGAACATGGACATCTTGTCTCCTCTAATGATGGATGAATGGATCAGGATCGAATTCAATATAAGGATATCCGTATCTAGATAGCAAGAAGAAAGCGTCAGATCTGTCGATTTTGCCGGGTGCAGGAAATATCTTTGGCACATGGCATACCGTTGGGAAAAGACCTCCGATCAGCAGCTTCTCGAAGTGGTGCGTCAGACGCCCCTCACCTTTGACGCCTGGATCCTTCTCACCGAGGATCCGACGGTGGCCTCGGTGGAAGGGATCCCCCGCAGTGCCCTGTGGTTCGCGAGCCTGGACGAGATGTCCTACTTCCTGGGGACCCGTTTCCTCACGCTCTGGCTGCCCGACGGCGCGGACGTGGAGGATATCGCGGCGGCGGCCCACAAGTTGGGTTCCACCCGGCGCATCCAGAAGCGCGTGATCAACCAGTTCCGCGAGTTCTTGAATTCGCGCATGGGCAACCGGGTCTCGGTCCTGTGGATGGGGACCTTCGGCGACCTGCTGGGCAACCAGGATCCTGCCGTGGCGCAGATCTCGGCCGACCTGGAGTTCTGGTTCGCCGACCGGGGCATCGAGGCCAACGAGATCGACCTAGACGTGTCCAAGCAGCAGAAGGGCGCGGTCGAGTTCTTCCTGCAGCTGGGGACCTGAACACGAAAAAGGGCGCTCTCGCGGCATCGCGGGAAGCGCCCTTTGAACGGACAGAATCCGTCAAATGAGAATCGGCTACTTGAGCAGGGAAAGGACGCCCTGAGGTAGCTGGTTGGCTTGTGACAACATGCTGGTGCCGGACTGGGTGAGGATCTGGTTGCGCGTGAACCTGGTGGTTTCCGTGGCGAAGTCCAGGTCGCGGATGCGGCTCTCGGCGTCGGAGAGGTTCGAGACCATGACTCCGAGGCTGTTGATGGTCTTCTCAAGGCGGTTCATCACGGCACCGATGGTGGCTCGCAGGCTCAGTACAGAGGTGATGGCCGAGTCGATCGAGGTGATGGCTGCCTGGGCCAGCGACTGCGAGGATACGGCGCTTCCGGCCAGGTCCAGGCCCGAGGAGCTGTCGTCCAGGCGCACCGTCGAGAAGCTGATGGTGGAGGCCATGCCGGTGCCCAGGGCGCTCACCTGGAAGGTGAACGAAGATTCCGTGGTCAGGAGCGGGATGCCGTTGTAGGTCACGGCGTTGGCGATGCGGGTGATTTCGCAGGAGAGCTGGCTGTACTCGAGCTGGATGTAGGCGCGCTCGGTGTTGCTGTAGGTGCCGTTGGAAGCTTCGATCGCCAGTTCGCGCATGCGCTGCAGCGAGTCGGTGATCTCCTGTGCGCCGGATTCTGCGATCTGCAGCATGGCCGTGGCATCGTCGGAGTTGCGCCGGGCCTGTTCCGAGCCGCGGATCTGGGCCCGCAGGCCTTCCGAGAGCGACAGGCCGGCAGCGTCGTCGGCTGCTCGGTTGATGCGCAGGCCGGTCGAGAGCTTCTCGAGGCTCTTCGACATCTGGGCATTGGTCTGGTTGAGCTGGTTCTGGGTCGTGATTGCGTTGACGTTGTTATAGATACGCATGGTGGAAAACCTCCTTGTCGTGAGTTCATACGGGTCCCAAGGCATCCATGCCTCGGGCTTCGTGGGTTGCCCTCTCGCGCGCCGACGCGATGAGTGCGATGTCTCGTCGTCCCTACATGATCACCAGTTCGGCCTGAAGAGCGCCGGCTTTCTGGATGGCTTGCAGGATGGCGATGAGATCGCGGGGCGAAACTCCCATGGCATTGAGTGCCTGGGCGAGCTCTCCCACGTTGGCGTTGGAGGGAATCACCCGCATCTGGTTCTTACTCTCTTGAGCGTCGATGCGAGGATTCGAAACTGTGGCGGTGGTCCCCTGGGTCATGGGGGAAGGCTGCGAGACGGTCGTGTTGCCCTCGACCTTGATGGTCAGGCTGCCGTGGCTCACGGCCACTTCCTGGACCCGAACCTCGGAGCCGGCGACGATGGTGCCGGTGCGCTCGTTGATCACGATGCGGGCCGATTTGGACATCTGCAGGCGCAGGTTCTCGAGCTTGGCGATCAGGGTGGCGCGGCCGTTGATTCCCTCGGATCCTTCGAAGCGGACCGTGGCGGCGTCTTCCACCACGGCGCTGTTGGCGCCGAATTCCTTGCGGATGGCATCGGCTAGGGCCGAGGCGTTGGTGAAGTCAGGCACGTTGAGGGCGATGCGCAGGGGGCCTTGGTCGAGTCGGTTGGCCAGGTTCTCGCGCTGGATGATGCCGCCTAGCGGGATGTGGCCGCCCGAAGTCACGTTCTGGCGCATGGTGGTGCCGCTGAAGCCGCCTTCCGAGAAGCCGCCGCCGGTGGCCATGGGGCCTTGGGCCAAGGCGTAGACCTCGTCGTCGGCAGCCTTCAAGGGAGTCATCAGGAGGGTTCCGCCGTTGAGCGACTTGGCGTCGCCCAGCGAACTCACCGAGACGTCCAGGCGAGTGCCGTTCTTGGCGAAGGGAGAAAGCTTGGCAGTGACCATCACTGCCGCCACGTTGCGGGAGCGGATCTGCTTCTGGTCCAGTTCCATGCCCAGGTTGCGCAGCATGTTCTTGATGGACTGGGTCATCATGCCCGAGTTCGAGCCGTCGCCGGTTCCCGGCAGTCCCACGACCAGTCCATAGCCCACGAGCTGCAGATCGCTCAGGCCCTGGATCTGGGCCACGTCCTTGACACGGACCTGCGCCTGGAGGGCGGAGGAAGCCAGGAAGAGCGCTCCCAGCAGTGTCTTGATGTGGTTGTGTGTGTTCACGCCTCTCTATATATCGATAACCGTGCCAACATGATCGGATCTGCTAAGAGCGTGTAAATCAAGGACTTCTGCCACTGGGCAAATTCGGGTGGGGATCTTTTTGCCGATCCAGGGGGGTCGAGAATTCCTTTCAGGCGGCATGAACCGGTTGTGCACGTCTTGCGACACAGGGATAGAATGGGGAGTGTGCCCGGCAGCATCGCCGGATGAGCTTCCGATATACAGTGATGAGAGGGGGACGATATGTTGGCAAGGATTGGTGCAAGTTGCATCGGCTTGGGTTTGGCATTGGCAAGCAGTGTCCATGCGGCGGGCTCGGAACGGATTCGCCTCAACCAAGTGGGATACGGCCTCGGTCAGAACAAGCTTGCTGTCCTCTTGAACGACGATTCGGTCGCCACCCTGGTGGATTCCGCCACGGGCACCGAAGTCTACCGTGCAGCAACCAGTCCCAGAGTGCGTTGGAGTGCTGCAGGGGACACAGCGAGGCTTTTTGACTTCTCTTCCGTGAACACACCAGGTACCTACAAGGTCCAGGCAGGCACGCAACTGTCCCATCCGGTCAGGATATCGGCGAATCCGTTCCAGGATGTCTCGAAGGCAAGCATCAAGGCTTTCTGGTACAATCGCTCTTCCTACGAACTCAAGGCACCTTGGGCTGGGAAATGGCTCCGTGCGGCTGGGCATCCAGACACCGCAGTCCTGATCCACGCGTCTGCCGCATCGGCAGGGAGGCCAAAGGGCAGCACGATTCGTTCTCCCGGTGGTTGGTACGATGCAGGGGACTACGGCAAGTACGTGGTGAATTCCGGCATATCGACTTGGACGCTTCTCCACTTGTACGAGAACACGTTGCCGACGATGGACACCGTCCACTTGAATGTTCCCGACCACGGAGCCGGTTCCGATCTCTTGGACGAAGTGCTTTGGAACCTCCGCTGGATGCTTTCGATGCAGGACCCCGGCGACGGTGGCGTCTACCACAAGCTGACCACTGCGAACTTTGATGCATTCGAAATGCCTGTGGCCAACAAGGCACCACGCTTCGTGTTCCAAAAGAGCACTGCCGCCGCCTTGGACTTGGCCGCAGTGTCCGCATACGCCTCGCGTCTCCTGAAGGACAAGCCTGAATTCAAGGCGTTTGCCGATTCGTGCAGGAGCGCCGCTGTCTTGGCGTGGAATTGGGCCCGAGCAAACCCCGAGGCCTACTTCGATCAGTCCGCGCTGAATGCCAAGTTCTACGACCCGGTATCCTTCGCGAGCGACTCTGTCTTTACCGGAGATTATGGGGACGGAGACGTCACGGACGAGTTCCTTTGGGCCGGAGCCGAGCTCTTCCTGACCACCGGAATCGATAGCTTTGCCACGGCCAGTGGCTTGAGTGCAAAGGCAAAGAGCCTGACTCAAATCAGCACTCCGTATTGGGGAGAGGTCTCGGGACTTGCTTGGCTGACTCTTGTTGGTCGAGACTCTGCCATGACCGGTGCCATGACTGGGACCATGGCGGCCATCAAGGCTGCAGTCCTGAAGACGGCCAATGGCAATCTTTCCTACCGAAAGGCCAACGGTTACCGCATTCCTCAAGGGTCTGCGGATTGGGGCAGCAACTCCGTCTATGCCAACAACGGCATCATTCTCTGGAAGGCTTGGTCTGTGTCACATGACACCAGCTACCTCAACGCATCTCTCGATGCGCTCGATTACCTGCTGGGTCGCAACGCCACGGGTTATTGTTTCGTGACCGGTTTCGGCATGAAATCTCCGAAGCGTCCGCACCATCGCCCTTCCGGGGCGGATGGCGTCGGCGATCCTGTCCCCGGATTCCTGGTCGGTGGTCCCAATTCTAGTGCCCCGAAGCAGGATGGCCAGACGTATGCCAACACCACCAATCCGCCCAAGGTCTATGCAGATGTCCAAGCGTCTTATGCCTCCAACGAGATCGCCATCAATTGGAACGCCCCACTGGCTTTCCTGGCTGGCGTGTGGAGCCAGCAGCAGGTGTCGGCTCCGTCCGGCATTGCAATCCGTACCCGCGCTTCGGCCGCCTCCTTGCGGACGTCCTTGGCGCATGGGCTCCTGCAGGTGGACTTCGGGGGCAAGGTGCTGGCGTCGGTGGAATTGATCTCACTCGACGGCAAGCGTCTGGCGCGTGCGGAAGGAGCCCAGGCGGTACAGGGATTGACCGTCAGCGGTTCCGGTATGCGCGTGGTGCGCGCCATCGCCCAAGACGGCTCTGTCGCCACCGCCCGGCTGATCTTGCCCTGATCCATGGCTGCAACCGATCCCGCGAGCGGGTGCAATGCGGCAAAGGTGCTTCGGATGGGCTTGACTTGAGGTGAGGGACAGGGTAGCATCCGTAGATGATGGCAATGGAACCGATGCGGGTCAGGAGAGGATTCCGCAGCAGCGCCTGGGGGCTGCTGTTGCTGGCTTCGCTGGCTGCAGGGCAGGAGGAGCGTCAGGCGTACCATCTTTCGATCCCCAGCGAGCAGCAATGGGACACCTGGAAGCAGGTGTCTCTGCTCTATGCCGGTCAATGGAGCTACTACCTGGTGGGTCAGAACGAGAATCTGCGCCAGCACGGGAGTTTCCACAACTGGGTGAGCAATCCTGGCAATCCGCACTTCGACAAAGATTTCTACGACTTCAACTTGGTCCTGCACACCATGACCGGCTCGCTCTACTACGGCTACTACCGCGCATTCGGCAGTTCCCGTCCCCGATCACTGGCGCTGTCCACTCTTTCGGTCCTGCTCTTCGAGTTCAGCGTGGAAACGGTCACGGAACGTCCCAGCTTCCAGGACATCTACCAGACCCCTGTGCTGGGCGCCGTGCTGGGAATGGGCCTGGAAGACCTCTCGTTGCTTTGCCTGGAAAGCCGCTACGCTCCTGTTCGTGGCATGGGATATCTTCTCAATCCCTTCACGCTGGTGCCGGGTTCGGCTTGGCAGATCAAGCTTGAGCCGCAGGTGGTGAGCGAATCGATGGGAGGTCGCCTTGTCGCTTCGTTCCGTTAACGCAATGCTGATGGTCCTGCTGGGAAGCGCCGGTGCGTTTGCCATGAGCGCTCCCGATGCGCCCGGCACGCCGGAACTGGGCATGGGCATCGAGACCTGGAAGGATGGCTGGAGCTTGTTGGTGGGACTGGGCGTGACGCGCACTCGTTTCTATACCGACAATCAAAACCAGGAAAATGAAGGTCATGGCCCCAATCTCATGACCTCGGTGGGCTATTGTGATCGCGACGCTTACTGCCTGGAGATGGGCTCGATCGTTTCCTTCGACTATTACAGCGACATGACGGCGGCGACGACGAATGGGGACTCACTGAGTCTCGACGTCTGGTACTGGGAGACCGCTTTGTTCTTCTCGGTGCGCGCTCGCCTGCCGCACTACCACCAGCACCGCCAGTTCAATCCCTGGATCAAGCTCCTGAGCGGCTATGGGGCGAGCGTGGGGTATCCTCAGCGCTGGCCGGCCGGAACACCCGACAGCCTGCGTTCTCTGCGCATGCAGACCGAAGGGCCGCTGTACGGTCTTTCGGTCATGAACGTCTTCAACAACGACAAGCCCGGTCGGGTGTGGTTCGTGGAAGGAACGGCCATCATCCAGATGAACTGGAACAATTGGCTGATCAAGGGCGGTGGCCTGCTTCCAGAAGTGGCTCAGACCGGGCACACCTCCGGAAATTCCTACACACTGCTACTGAACCTTACGGTGGGTGTGCGCGTCTTCTAGGGAATTGTGGAGTCTTGCTTCACAGCCTCCGACCAGCGGATGGCCCAGACCTTGAACGGCTCAAGGATTCCGAACAGTTCCTGACCGGAAGGGGTGAGCCGGTAGCCTTCCAGGCAGCGCTCCACCAGCCGAGCTTCAGTCAGGTCCTTGATGCGGGTGCTGAGTATGGTGGGGGAGATGGAGTCGCAGCGCGACCGCAGTTCATTGAAGGGAAGCGGTCCGTCGCAAAGCTGCCAGACGATGCCCATGGCCCAACGGCGACCGAGCAGGTCGAAGATGGCCATGACGGGAGTACCGGTTGTCGAACCGCGGACCGGTTTCCCGGGTCTTGGAATGGCCATTGCATTACCTCGCTTGGATGGACCGACGGATGCTGGCCGCTGGTCAATCAGGAAGATAGCAGCAGACTCGGCTCGCGAAGCGGATCGAGTCGCCTCGGGATTAGGAGCCTGCCCGGATCTCTTTCAAGGTCTTTCCGCCGATTCCCAGATTGGTGTGCGGGATTTCGTGGATCAGGATGGTGAACTTGCTCTCGGGGATCCCCGTGATCGCCACCGATTCCGCTGTGAGCCGACGGATCAGCTGCTGCTTCTGGGCCTCGTCGGCCTGTCCTACGCCCATTTCGAATGTGATGATCGGCATCTAGAGTCTCCTTTGTTGCAGATACGTTATCAGTATCTTGGTACTAATAATGTACTTCGATACTGAATTTGTAGCAAGCGCTATTGCCAGTTAGGGAGAAGCGGCTTTGGCGGGAGAAACGCTTTTTTGAATCGCGTCTATCTTTTTGCGACCTGAGTAGGAAGGGAAGTGGCCGGAAGAGGCTGGAGGTGCGGTTTGGCGAAGAAGGCTCGGAGCGAGGGCATCGACCAGTTGCGGGGATTTGCGATCTTGCTGGTCATTGTGGGCCACAGCATCCAATACTCGAACGGCCGATCCTACTTCCGCACGGAGGCATTTTTCGAAAATCCACTGTACCGACTGATCTATGGCTTTCACATGCCGCTGTTCATGGCCATCAGCGGCTATCTGTTTTCTGGAGCCATTGCCTCTAGGGGCTTGTGGAGCCTGTTTCAAGCCAGGTTGAGGAGTCTGATCGTTCCAATCCTGGCTTGGGGCTTGGCCATCTACATCCTGGAGAAGAAGCTGGTGAACCATGCCCAGTTTCCGATGAATCCGGTCCGATTGCTGATGGGATACGTTGCGGTCTGTGTGCATTCGCTGTGGTTTCTGTGGGCCGTCTTCTACTGCACCCTCGCCGCGGCCCTGATTCACAAGCTGCAGAGATACCGCTGGCCGACCTATCTCGGGATCGGCGTGCTGCTGTTCCTTGTTCCCGATGAAGGCAATGCCTACATGTACAAGTTCATGTACCCGTACTTCGTCCTGCCGATCGCCTGGAGAGACGCGGGGCTGGACGCGAAATGGGGACAGGCTTCGAGGAGGTGGAAAGTGACGATTTTGTCGATTGCATTGGCTGGATATGCCGTCGCGATGCACCTGTGGCACAAGGACTTCTACATCTACACCAGTCATTTCACGCTCCTGGGCAGGAATGTGCCCATCCAACTGAAAAACGACCTTGCCCGCTGGCTGACCGGTGTGTTTGGCGTGGTCGCTGTCGTCGCGGCGGGTGCGTTGATCGGGGAGCGCTCGGATCGGATCGGATCCTGGTTGGCGGGATTGGGTCGCCAGTCCTTGGGGCTTTACATCGTGAGTGGCCTTCTCTTCAGCTACGGGGTTTCCCTTGTCCTGTCGAATGCCCGGTTCAGTTGGATCATGACCTCTGCTGTGATGCTGGTGGTGACGCTTATGAGTCTGGGCGCTACGCTTTTGATCCGGCGCTTTCCGGGGTTGGGCCTGCTGCTGCTCGGAGGAAGGGCGTAGTCGGCAAGATCGGTGACGAGGCGCGTTCGTAGACGTGACCGGTGTAGCGTGTGACGAGCCGGTGTTGCTGACGGCTGGACAGCACTTGCCGCACCATGGTGCGAGCCATGCTCTGCACATCGAAGCGCAGGCTGGTCAGGTCGTTGCGGGTGGCTTCGCGGGTGTCGTCGAAGCTGACCAAGGCGATGTCCTCGGGTATCCGCATGCCTCTGGAACGTAGCCAATGCAGGCACCACCGGGCGGCCAGGTCCGAGGCGACCACCCAGAGCGTAGCTCCAGAGCTCAGAACCATCTCCAATCGGGGGGTGAAGTGCTCCAGGCATCGCTCACGTGTGACCGCCTCGATCAACGGGCGTGCCAGCGTGGCCCGTTCTCCGTCGAGGTCCATGCCAGCCAGCGAGATCCGGTTCAGCACTTCCGAGTCCAGGGCGACGTCCTTCTGGATGTCCCACTCCGAGACCCAGCTGCCGTTGGCTTCTTGCACCTTGATCTGCTTCGGCAAGGCTTCTCGCAGCCCGAATAGGCGATTCTGCGACCAGGAACTAGCATGAAAGGGGGAGATCCATGCGACCTGCAGGTGCCCCAGGCGGGCCACGTACTCGGCCATGGTAGCTCCCGAATCCCGTCCAAAGGACAGGTCGTGGAACCACAAGGTGCGCGCGAACCGGTAGCGGGCTCCAGGCAGGTTTTCCTGGTTGCCTACCCACACTGCTGTGGGATGACGCTGACGAAGCAGGGCATCCAGGAGCGGAGTGCTGTCGGGCATGTGCCAAGTGGAGACGATGGTCCCGAAGACATCGTTTCGGGGATCGGGGGCGCCTTCCTTCCAGGTGGCTAGGCGTGGCTCCAGGCCACAGCGCAGGGCTTCCGCTTGGATCTCGCGCCAAAAATCCCATTCCGGGTCGGTGTCCATGCGCAGGTTCCCGTTGCTGTCGGAGGCGCCGATGCACAGCAGCAGCGGACTGCGCGGGGTGTTCCTAGCCAGGGGGCGGCGGACCGACCAGGTGCGTCCATTCCTTTCCAGCAGGTTCTGGGACAACAGCTGCGACAGAGCTTTGCGGACAGTGGCGGGATGGATTCCCAGCAACTTGGAGTAGTCCTTGGGAGCAGGCAGGACCTGCCCTGAGGCGAATTTCCCTGTTCGAATCTCGGCAGCGATCCTCTCGGCTAAGCACTGTGCGTCTAGCCTTGGGGGCAACTGCGAGGGAGAAGGCATGGAGCCTTGGGTCCAGATTCCCGATCCAGGCCGGGTCGTCAGCCATCCCTGCGCGACCCCGCTGCGGACGGCGGTCTGGACCGTTCCAGCACTGATGTTCCACTTCGCAGCCAACTGCCGGATCGATGGCAGCCGACGCCCTTGCGAGGTGCTGGCCAGATCGGCCAACTTGCGGAGTGTTTCTTCGGTGATGCCATTCATGATACAATGATACAGTTATTGCTGTTTGATGCAAATGTGTCGGGCTGTGGCAAATGTCTTGCCATATACTTCACTGCTCTGAAGCATCGCGGCACTGGATCGTTCCTGTTGCGAAGAAAGGAGTCTTCACTTGATCAAGCCACTGCTCACCGTCGCCGTCCTGGCGGCTTCCACCCTAGCCTCCGCAGCCACGGTGGCGCGCACCGCCCAGACCAAGGCCAACCGCGTGACCCTGCCCAACGGACGCCAGATCTTCGTGTCGGGCATGAACCTGGCCTGGATCAACTTCGGCAACGACGTGGGAGATGCGCCGCTTGACACCAACACCTTCAAGCAAGCGATCCAGGATGTGCGCGACGCAGGTGGCAACACCATGCGCGTGTGGCTGTCGACCAACGGCGCCAACGACCCCAAGTTCAGTGCCACCACAGGGCTTGTCACCGGCCTGGGATCCAAGACCATCTCCAACGTCAAGGCCATGCTCAGTATCGCCGGTCGCAACGGCGTAGTGCTCTCGCTGGACCTGCTGACCCACAACTTGATGGCCGCTTCCCAAGTGGGCAGCTACAACACCATGAGCATCGCCAACAACAAGAAGCTGCTGCAGACCGACTCGGGCCTCAAGGCCTACATCGACAACGCCGTGATCCCGCTGGTGAAGGCCATCGGTCAGGATTCCAGCATCCTGTGCTGGGAGGTCTTCAATGAGCCCGAAGGCATGGTCGCCGGTGCCAGTTGGGGATTGGAGCCGGGCATCACCATGCCTGACATCCAGCGGGTGGTGAACCGCGTGGCAGGAGCCATCCACCGCACCGTCCCGGGCATTCTGGTGTCCAACGGCGCAGTGACCTTCGAGACCACCACAGATGTGGACGGCATGACCAATTACTACACCGACAGCGCTCTGAAGGCGGTTGGCGGTGACGCTGACGGTGCGCTCGACTTCTACATGGTTCACTACTACGGCTGGAACGGCGTTGCAAACAGCCCCTTCACCAAGACCTATGCGCACTGGAAGCTCGACAAGCCTCTGGTGGTCGGCGAGTTCCCCGCAGGCGATTGGAGTCCTGCCATCAGCTCGAAGAACAAGGACGCTGCCAAGCAGGATACCCTGCTCACCTACCTCTACAAGTCTGGATACGCCGGAGGACTCTCCTGGAACTATGCGGGCGACGGCACCGACAAGTGGCTGGGAAGCCTGACCACGGCCGCCACCGGCATGAAGACCATCTTCAATGCGGACAGTGCCGCCATCAAGATTCGCGACGTGGTCCGGGTCAAGCAGACCGGCAACGGCGTCCTGGTCTCCAACCTGGACATCACCGGGGCCACGCTCTATCCGGCGTTGCAGTACAATGTGTCCAAGGACTTTTCCAAGAACACGGTCTTCGCCTTCGACCTGCTTGTACCGGCGAGTGCGGCAGGTTCCGTCAAGGTGCAGCCGGTTCTGAAGACTGGAAGCAAATGGGACTGGAACGCTTCGGGAGTCTATTGTGCGCCCAAGAACGACAGCACTTGGATAACCTGCAGCGCTCCTCTCTCAGGCTATCGGAAGAGCGGATTCAAGGTGGCGGACGGCCTCAATCAGGTCATGTCCATTGAGCTCCAGTTCATGACCGACGCGACCTTCAAAGGTGAGGTCTGGATCGACAATATCCGGGTGGACAAGGACACCCTATGGAACTTCAACGATGGCAAGGTGGTCTACGGTGCCGATGCCTACAACCCGACCGAAGCTGCCTGCTTCACCGGTCTTGATGTCCGCTTCATTGCAGCCGGCAGCACGGGCATTGCGGTTTCCGGTCGCAACGTCCAGGCCTCAGCGTTTTCAGCCACCTTGCGTGGCAGTGCTCTCTCCTGGAGCATCCCGAACGCCCTGGCCTCCACAGGAACCTTGCGCGTGCTGGATGCACGGGGCCGCGAACTGTCCCGCACCTCGGTGGCCGCCGGCAGCCGTTCCGGCAGCCTCGAGCTCGCGGGTCAGGGACTGCGCTTCCTGGTGCTGGAATCTGCGCAGGGATCCATGACTGCGGTGCTACCTTCGGTGCGCTAGCGTTTCTGACAGGATTTGTCAAAATGTACCTCGCTCACGGATGTGGGCGAGGTCTTTTCATATCCGGGTGTCTCTGTTCACCGGACGATTTTTGCGACATTCGATTGCCGGAAGGTTCCTGGAAAGCTTGGTTTCCATTCCCGCCCACTGTTGGACGGTTGTTCAAGGAGTTTCGCGATGGGCGACAAGGTTCAGAAGAAACAAGCCAAGAAACACCCGAGCAACGAGAAAGCCTTGGCAAGCAAGGCTTCTGCCGAAGCCGCCGCCAAGGCCGCTGCCACGATCGCCGCGACCAAGCCGGTGGCCAAGGGCAAGGGCAAGTAGCCCGTCCGCCGCTGCACCTTGCGCCGAGGGGCACAAGGTGCGGCAGCTATTCCTTCAGAGCCGAGAGCAGTTCGTCCAGCGGGATGCTGGCGATCGAGGTGGACTTGTCGCTCATGGCGTAGGGCAGCACGAGCTGCCCCTGGTGCAGGAGCGATCCGCAGCTGTAGACCACGTTGGGCACGTAGCCCTCCCGCTCCTGGCCCTCCGGCGAGAGCAGCGGTTCCCGCAGACGTCCCAGGATCCTGGTGGGATCCTCCAGATCCAGCAGCACCGCGCCGATGCAGTACTTGCGCATCGGCCCCACGCCGTGCGTGATCACCAGCCACCCCTCCGGGGTCTCCAGGGGTGAACCGCAATTGCCCACCTTCACCGCTTCCCAGCCTGCGGCCGGGCGCAGCAGCAGCTGGGCCTCGCTCCAGTAGTGCAGGTTGTCGGAGAACATCAGGAACACGTTCTCGTCGTCCTGGCGCGAGAGCATGGCGTAGCGCCCGTCGATGCGGCGCGGGAACAGCGCCATCCCCTTGTTCTGCACGGCGGCGCCGTTGAGGGTGATCACGCGGAAGTGCAGGAAGTCGCGCGTCTCGAGAAATTGGGGCAGGATGGCGTGGCCGTTGTATGCGGTGTAGGTGGCGTAGTACATCACCGAGCCGTCGTCCTCGACGAAGCGCACGAAGCGCGCGTCCTCGATGCCGTTGCTCTCGTTGGGCGATACGGGGAAGAGGATGCGTTCCGAGAGGCCGAGGTTCCTGGAGAAGCGCAGCTCGTAGTTGGAATCGGCCAGCCACTGCGCACACTCCAGCGTGCGGCGCAGCTCGTTCGAGCCGGCCGGGCTCTCGTGCCGCACGGTGCCGATGCTGCGGTTGAGGTCGCTGCGGGTGAACTCGTCGGCCAGGGGTGCCATCAGGGCGGCGGCGAACTCGTTCTCGAAGCCCATCTCGTGGAATTTCAGGACGAAGCTCTTCTTGTGGTAGCCGGGATTCTGCAGGATCTCGGGCATGGTCACGAAGCGCGACACGGGCTCGAGCCGGATGTCCCCTTGGCATGAGATGGTGCCGGATCGGAACTCGATGGAGGAGATGTGCCCTTCTCCGGTGGCGCGCAGGCTCATGACGAAGCGCAGCGATCCTTCGGGCAGGCCTTCCTGGTCGGGGTGCGGGACCAGGGACGGATTGAAGAGCGCTGCCGACTCCAGCGAGTACTCGCCTGAGAAGAGCGCTCCGATCAGGAGCTCTCGCACGCGGGTGAGCGGGCGCTGCGTGAAGACGTGGCACTTCACCTTGGCGAAGGTGTCCAGCCACTGGCGGGAGATGTCGAAGTGGCGAGAGTCGAACTCGCGGTGCAGCGAATCCAGCTCCGACGAGGCCTCCTCTTCGGAGAGGGCCAGGGCACGGCCCAGGATGGCGGCGATGCGACCGGCTGAGGAGGGGATGAAGGGGCGCAGGATGACGCGTTCGCTCTGCGGGAGCAGGGCGAGGTCGTGGCGGCGAAGCCGGGGGAAGCTCATGGATGGACCTTGGGGTTGAGGGAGGACTGCGCCATGGTCATTTCGCACAGGGCGAGGTGGAAGGCCAGGGTCGATTCGGCGCCGAGGTTTTCGCTGGTGCGGTCCGCGTGCAGGCCGTCACGGCAGCCGCCGGTGGCCGGGTCATAGAGAGACAGTCCCAGGTCGTTCTTGCCCACGAACCATCCGAAAGCGCGTTGCGCCTCCTGGTTCCAGGACTCGTCGCCGGTGATCCGGAAGGCCTCCAGGCAGGCCGAGACCATGGCCTGGGCCTCCACAGGCTGCTGGTCGAAGTCGGCGCGGGCGCCGTCGCGATGGCAGAAGCCGTTGCTGCCCACGGGGCGGAAGTTTCCGGCCGGTGTGGTCTGGAGCGAGGCCAGCCAGCGCAGCGAGGCTAGGCCCGTGGCGACGGCTTCGTCGTGATCCAGGGCAGCGCCGCTCTGCAGCAGGGCCTGGCAGAGACGGGCGTTGTCGTAGGTGGCCGAGTCCTCGAACCAAGGCCACTCGGGCGCGGAGCAGTCCTTCCAGCGCCTCAGCAGGCGCTCGACCAGGACGCTGCGCAGGGAGACGGCGCAGGGATCCTGGAGCGGGACCAGGAGAGACTGGTGCAGTCCCAACAAGGTGAAGGCCCAAGCGCGAGGGGACGCGAAGCCCGAGACGGCATCGATCCCCTGCTCAAAGAGCTGGCGGGAAAGGTGGCGGTGTCCTTCGTCGCGGGCGCGGACGGCGGCGGTGCCCAGGGCCCACAGGGCGCGTGCGTGGCTGTCTTCCGATCCGGCCTTCTCGAGCCAAGTGTGCCCATGGCTCATGAAGTTGCGGAAGCGGCATTGCGGATTGAGGGCCGCGGCCAGGAAGGCAAGCGAACTGGAGGCTAGCGCCTCGATGTTGGCCGGCAGCGGACCCAGTTCCTCCAGCTGCACGCACAGCAGGAAGGCGCGGGCGTTGTCGTCGGTGCAGTAGCCCTCGTGGTAGTTGGGCACGTTGAAGATGGCGTGCTGGAAGATGCCGGTGGCGTCGGACATGTGCGCCACGTGGTCCAGCCGCAGCGCAGGCAGCTCGGCCGGCGGGGCGATCAGGGGCCATCCGGCCGAAGCGGGGACCGATGCGGCTTGATCCGGGCAGGCCTTGGCGAAGCTTGCGAGGTAGAGGTCGGCGACCGACGGCCAGATCATCGCGCGTCCCACGCGGAAGGCCTCTTGGCGGGTGTGCTCCATCAGGGCGTCGTCGTCGAGGTAGGCGCACACGGCGATGGCGATGGCTTGGGAATCGCGGAAGGGAACGAGCATGCCGCGCCCTTCCCCCAACAGCTCCTGGGCGTGCCAGTAGGGAGTGGACACCACCGCCTTGCCGGCTCCGAACACGTAGGCCAGCGTTCCGGAGGTGATCTGGGCCTCGTTGAGGTAGGGGGTGATGTAGATGTCGGTGATGCCGATGAAGGCGGCCAGGTCCTCCTGCGACACGAAGCGGTCGTGGAAGACGACGTGGTCCTTGACGCCCATCCGCTCGGCCAGCCGCTCCAGACCCAGGCGGTAGCGCTCGCCCTCGCGGGCCACCAGGTGGGGGTGGGTGGCGCCCAGCACCAGGTAGGTGACCTCGGGGTGAATTTTGACAATTTCCGGCAAAGCCTCGATAGCGAACTCGATCCCCTTGCCCGGTCCCAGCAGCCCGAAGGTCAAGAGGACGGTGCGGCCTTCCAGGCCGAACTGCGCCTTGGCGGCGCGGGTGCCTCCGAAGGGGATGTCGGGGATGCCATGGGCGATCACGTCGATCTTCTCCGGCGGGATCCCGTACACGCCTTCCAGGATCTCGGCGCCTTTGCGAGCCATCACCACCACGCGGGCGCTGAGCTTTCCGAGTTCGTCCATCACGGCGCGCTGGGAGGCGTTGGGGGATGCCAGCACGGTGTGCAGCGTGGTCACCACGGGCATGCGCACTTCCTTCAGGAGCGCCAGCAGATGCTTGCCCGCCTCGCCTCCGTAGATGCCGAACTCGTGCTGCACGCACAGCAGGTCGGTGTTCTCGAAGTTGAGCCGGTCGGCGGCGCGCCGGTAGCCGTCTCGGTCCTGCTCATCGATCTGCAGGCGCACCCGCTCGGGGTAGGCGTAGCCCTCGGGGCGGTCGTTCATGGCCACGGCGAAGCAGGTGCTTGTGGGTGCGGCCACCGCGACGGCTTCGCAGAGATCTTGGGTGAAGGTCGCGATGCCGCAACGGCGGGGGGCGAAGCCACCCAGGAAGGCGATGCGGCCCGGTCGGCCTGCAGTGATCAAGGAAGAAGGCGGATCGGAGACGAGTCGTGCATGTGTGGGATATAGTCCCGCCTGAGGGGAAAACGAGGGGCGGGAACGGACATTTCTTGACGGAGAGGTCTTGGGACTCGTGGCGGTCCGTGGTCAGGTGGCCGGAACTAGCCAGCGCAGCCAGTGGGGTGGCACGTCGACGGCGACGGATCCGGAGCTTGGCACACGCAGGCGATAGCCGGGATCGAGCAGGTCGACCAGGACGCGTCCGGAGATGCCGTCGGTGGGGAGTGCCGTCGCCATCGCTCTGGGGCTTGCGTTCACGCTCACCAGGGCCAGGTCACTTTCGGCCCTTCGCAGCAGGGAGATTCCCTCCGCCTCGACCTTGAGAAGGCGGCAATCGCCTTCGCGCACGGCACGGGAAGCCCGACGTGCCTTGGCGAAGCGTGCGATGGCCCAGGCCAGGGCGGGTTGCGGGGCATGTTCGGCTCCATGACTCGGAACCAGGGCCGGTCGCAGCGGCCGGTCGTCTCCGGCGACCTTCCTCCCTGTCGTTCCCCACTCGCTGCCATAGTAGATGGAGGGAACCCCCGGCATGGCAAAGAGCAGGCCGTAGAGTGGGTAGAGTCCGGCTGGATCCCGCACCAGGCTTGCGATGCGGTCCACGTCGTGGTTGTCCGCGAAGGAATAGAGCGGCGCTCCCTGGCAGAGTCCCCGTTCCCCGAAGAGGCGCTCCAGGGTCCAGGCGATCTCGTGGAAGTTCCGGTCGTTGTAGCTCGACCACAGCGCCTTGTAGGCTTCGAAGTCGGTGGCGGAATCGAGGCCGTCGGCGAGCAGGGAGGCGTAGCCGTTCCCGTCCATGGCCTCGCCGATCAGGAAAAAGCCGGGGGACCTTTCCCGGCAGCGGCGCGCCAGCTCGCGCAGGAAACCGTGGTTCAGGCAGTCGGCCGCGTCCAGTCGCAGGCCGACGATGCCGTATTCCTCGATCCACCCCAGGGCGATGCCGATCAGGAATTCCTGCACCTGGCCGTTTCCGGTGTCGAGTTGCACCAGGTCGTCGTTCCCGGCCCAGCCGTGGTAGCCGAAGGGAAGCCCTCCCCGACTGCGGCTCGGGTCGTAGCCTGCGATCCAGTTCGCATGCGGCGAGTCGGGACCGTTCTCGGCCACATCGCGCACCAGTGGATGGGAGCGGCCGACGTGGTTGAAGACGGTGTCCAGCACCAGGGAGATCCCACGTTCTTGCAAGGTCCGCGAAAAGGCGGTCAGATCGGTATTGATCCCCAGGCGGGCATCCACCCGGCTGTGGTCGACGGTGTCGTAGCCGTGCCGCTCCGATTCGAACACCGGCCCCAGGTAGAGGGCGTTCGCCCCGACCCGTTCCATGGCCGGAATCCAATCCCGCAGGCGCTCCAAGGGTGCTGCGCCCGCCATGCCGTTGCCGTGGCAGCGCGGTCCGTCCAGTACGCCCAGGGCACCCAGCGGGTAGATGTGGTAGAAGATCGCATCCTTCAGGTTCATGGTTTCCTCCTATACATACTGGTAGGTATATTTGTGGCGATGAAGAAAGGGGCGTTGCCGCCCCTCAGGTCCGAGACCCTACGAGAAGATGCCGTGCATGAAGTGGTGGACGATGCGCTGGACGAAGGCCTTGTCGGGATTCAGTGCTCCCGACAGCTGCAGGCCCACGTAGGCGTCGGCGGTGCCGATGAACGAGGCCGCGTAGGCCAGGTCCCTGCCCTTCATGTTGCCGTGGTCCTTGGCGGCCCGCACGAAGAACTCTCGCGTGGTGGCGTAAAGCGCCTGGGTGCAGGGAAGGAAGGCCGCGTGCTCCTCGCTCTCGGGCGGACTGAAGGCCAACGCCAGCCGCAGGCGAGCGAAGTCGGGCTCTGAGCGGGTGGATTCCAGGAATTCCCCCAAAGTCCTTGTCAGTGTCGCGGCGACATCTCCCCGGTACTCCAAGGCTTGTGCCGCCGCCTTCACGAAGGGCGAGTAGTGCCGTGCGGCGATGGCGTCCAGCACGCCTCGTTTGCTGCCGAAGTGGTGGTAGAGAGTGGGTTTGGTGACCGACGCTGCCGTGCACAGTTCCTGCACGCCCACGGCGTTGTAGCCTCGCGCAGCGAAGGCCGTCACTGCCAGTCCGAGCATTCTGTTCCGTGTGCTATCCATGATGGAAATATACTGATCGGTATATGATAAGGCAAGAATGAATCGGGAAGTACTTCCAAGTGGGTGTGGCCCGATGTGAATGGTCTCGATTGACGGAATTTGTCACGAATTGCAATTGGTGACAATTCGGTGCATTGTACGTCGGTGGCCTCAATAATGGATTCTAAGATCGATTTGGCATAGAAACTGCTGTTACCTGCAGACGAGTGGCAATTGAATGCCATTCACGTTTGCGGGGGAACCATGAGAAGAATCCGTCCTGCGATCCGCCCGGGTCGCCTGGCTCTGCTTTTGTCAGGAATTGTCACAACCGCCGCTGCCGACACGCTTTCCGTCGACAGCTCGGGCCTCTTCCACCTCGGCGACGTCACTGTGCTCGGGCGCCGCAAGGACCTGGACCGGGTCTCGCCCTCGGCGCCGTCCCAGGCCGATCCGCGCCGGGACGTGGCCCACCAGCTGGCCCGCCTGCCGGGCGTCGCCCTGCAGACCATGGGCGGCCGCGCCGAGACCCAGATCGCGGTGCGCGGCTTCGACTCGCGCCAGGTCGCGGTGTTCCTGGACGGCGTGCCCATCTACGTGCCCTACGACGGCAACCTCGACCTGGCGCGCTTTTCCACCTCGGACCTCGCGAGCCTCTCGGTGGAGAAGGGCTTCTCCTCGATGGCCTACGGCCCCAACGCCATGGGCGGAGCCGTGAACCTGGTGAGCCGCAAGCCCACCTCGCCGCTGGAGATCCACACCGCCGCCGGCCTGCGCGGTTGGTCGGGCCAGGAAGCCGAACTGCGCCTGGGAACGCGACTGGGCGACTGGTACGCACAGGGCACCGCTTCGGGACTCTGGCGCCAGAGCACGGAATTGTCCGAGGACTTCGTGCCCACCAAGACCGAGGACGGCGGACGGCGCGAGGACTCGCGCACCACCGACCGCACGCTGGAAGGCAAGGTCGGATACAACCCGGCACCCGGCAAGGAGATCAGCTTCACGCTGGTCTCGCAGCACGGCGAGAAGGGCAACCCCGTCTACGCCGGCAAGGACACGGCCGCCTCCATGACCAAGTACTGGTCGTGGCCGTACTGGGACAAGACCAGCGCCTACGGACTGGCGCGCTGGACGCTCGGCGAGCACTACTGGGTGCGCGTGCCGGTCTACGTGGACCGTTTCGAGAACTCGCTGTGGGCCTACGACAATACCTCTCGCACCACCCTCAAGAAGAAGTCCAGCTGGACCAGCGCCTACGACGACCTGGGATGGGGCGGCAGCACCGAGTTCGGAGGCGGTTGGAACGGCGACACCGCCAAGGTCTTCTTCCACCTCAAGCGCGACGAGCACCTGGAGCACAACACCACCAACGACACCGCCAAGGCCGCAGGCACACAGGTGTTCGTGACAAAACCCGACCTCACCTTCCAGGACCTGACCCTGAGCGCCGGACTCGAAGGCCGCAAGGAGCTGGGCTGGGGACTCTCGTTCCTGCCGGGCGTCTCGTGGTCGCGCCGCACCGCCGACCGCGCCGACAACCTGCTCGAGCCCAAGTCCTACCAGTACAGCGTCGAGAGCTTCGCCCTCTCGGACGCCGACGCCTTCGACGGCCAGGCCGCCCTGCTCTGGGCCCAGGACGCAGCCAGCGAGTGGAAGCTCTCGGTCGCATCCCGCACCCGCTTCCCCACCATCAAGGAGCGCTACTCGTACCGCTTGGGCACCGCCATCCCCAATCCCGACCTCCAGCCCGAGCGCTCCACGCAAGTCGAGCTAACCTGGCTTGCGCGCCCCACCGCATGGTCCGTCCTGCAGGCGAGCCTGTGGGAAGCCTGGGTCTCGGACGCCATCCAGACCGTGACCAAGGTCGGCCCGAAGGGCGAGTCGCAGTCGCAGAACGTGGGCTTCGCCCGCTACGGTGGCGGCGAGATCTGGGGCAACGACGCCAATGCGGCCCTGCCCGCGCCGGAGCTTTCCGCTCAGGTGCGCCTCCCGACGCCTCTGTTCCTGGTGAACCGCCTGAGCCTTGCCAGCACCTACTCCTACGTCAAGCGCCGCAACCTCGATGATCCGTCCTTCCGCTTCACGAATATCCCCCAGCACCATTGGACAGGAACTGTCATTTGGGCGCCGGTGAGCGCTCTCGATCTGCATTGGACCACCGAGGCCGCCTCGTCCGCCTACACCCACACGGCGGACGACAAGCTGCGCACCAAGCCCTATTCCGTCTCGCACGCCGGCGCTTCCGTCACGGCCTATGGCGCGACCGTCGAAGCCGGACTGCAGAACGTCTTCGACAAGGACTACGCCTACATGGAAGGCTACCCCGAGGAAGGCCGTACCGGCTACGCCCGCATCTCCTTCGACTTCAGGCACTAGGACAGGGCGCATCCCGCCAATGCCCCTCGACGCCGATCGAGGCCGGGCTTGGCGGGTCGCCGTGCTGCAGGCTCGGCTGTCGCCTCGGTGCTTTGCACCGCAGGCTTCGCCTGCGCCTTCCGCATGGCTTGCGCGATCGATACACTCGAACCAAGGACAGAAAATGTCAACCGTCGCCGAACGGCTCGACTGGCTGGAGAAATGCGCCGCCTTCCACGGGCACCTCTGCATGGGGCAGGCCCTGGGGGTGCGCGTGGCCATCAAGGGGATGGAGCTGATCGCCCCGGCCAAGGCCCCCGACATCGTGGTGGTGGTGGAGAACGGACGCTGCATCGCCGATGCCGTGCTCACCGTCTCGAACACCCGCTTAGGGCGCCGCACCCTCAAGATCACGGATTACGGACTCAATGCCGCCGTCTTCCACGATCCTGCGACCGGCGCGTCGTGGCGGGTCCGAAACGCATGGACCGGAGTGCGTCTGGAGGATCCCTCGCGGCTTCGCGCCCTGATGGAACGCCCCGACGAGGAGCTGGTCGCCTGGAAGCGCGTGACCTGGGCGCCGCGTCCTTTCGATGCGCCGGGCCACGCCCTGCGCACCGTCGCCTGCACCGCCTGTGGCGAGATCGTGCACGACGGCCGGGACGTTCCCGGCGTCGACGGGCCCTTGTGCCAACCCTGCGCCCATGGCGCCTACTGGAAGGAACTCTGACATGGCTTGGGAACTTTACGACCAACTCATCGCGGGCATCCCCGAAGGTCTGACGATCCAACGCTGCCAGGTGGGACTCCACTGGATCCTGGTGGAATCGGCATGGCCCGGCATGGCCATGACACCCACCGAAGGGATGCCGCGCCACTCCATCGGGCGACTGGCAGGCAAGACCGTGCGCGAAGTCGCGGCCTTCTCGAAGTCCTGGAACTTCCTGGAGGCGGCCATCGGCATCGCCGCCATGAACTCCTGGTACAACGCCCCGTCCACCTTGGCGCAAACCTGGGCAAGCGGGCACGACGCCCTCTCGGACGTCAACCTTTTCGAGGAGTGGGAGACGAGACTCGCCGGCAAGCGCGTGGCGGTGATCGGACACTTCCCCGGCCTGGAACCCTTGGCCCGCGTCTGCGCCCTTTCCATCCTGGAGCGCAAACCCCTGATCGGAGATTTCCCCGATCCCGCCTGCGAATACGTCCTCCCGGAGCAGGACTGCGTGATCGCCACCGGGACCACCCTGATGAACAAGACCCTGCCGCGCCTGCTCGCGCTTTCGCGCACGGCCGAGTTCGCCCTGACCGGCCCCACCACCCCGCTTGCACCGGTCCTGTTCGAGCACGGGGTGACGCACCTGGCCGGCAGCGTGGTGGCTGATCCGGAGACCGTCTGGAGCCACGTCGCCGAGGGCGGGGACCGCAGTGTCTTTCGCCACGGAACCCGCATGCTGCGCCTGTCGCGCGAGAACCTGTGAAGGAGCTACACATGTCAGATTCTGTCAAAAACGAGATCCACGGCTGGGTGGCCGATGCGCGCGCCTGCGGCGCCGGTGCCGTGGCCGACCGCGTGCGTGAAGGAGCCACAGCCGATCTGGAGGCCCTGCCTCAGATGTTGGCCTGGAAGGCCGAAGGGCACGATTGTTTGCTTGTCACCGTGGCCCAGGCCGCTCCCGAACTTTCCCTGCCGGTGGGCTCGCGCCTGGCCGTGTCGGGCGATGGTCGCATGTGCGGCCAATTGGGCGGCAGCGGGATCGATGCCTGGGTGGACGAGATCCTCCCGGCCGTACTTTCCAAAGGTGAATCGCGGCTGGTGCACCTGGGCCGCGACGAGGCCGGGTTCTGGGCCGAGGTCGCAACGCCCTCGGTCGATGGCGTCTCCCTGCTGGTCGAGGCTTTTCCCGCCCCGCTTGAGGTGGTGATCTTCGGGGCCGGGGCCGTGTCGATGAAGCTCGGCGAGCTGTGCGCCGTGATGGGCATTCCCTTCCGGGTGTGGGACGACCGCCCCGAGGCGGCCGATCCCGCCCGTTTCCCGGCGGCCCGTTCGGTCCACTGCCAGCCCCTCGCCGAAGCGCTCAAGACGCTACCGCTGGGCGTGCATTCGCACTGCGTGGTGATGACCGCCGGACACGCCCACGACGCCGAGATCGCCGCGAACCTGCTCCAGCGTCCGCACATCCCCTACGTGGGCGTGATGCACAACCCCAAGAAGGCCCTGACCTTGGGCAAGGACATCCTGGCGCGTGGGGGTGTTCCCGACAAGCGATTCTACTGCCCGGTGGGCCTGGGGATCGGTTGGGGAGGCATCGCCGCCATCGCCATCGCCGAGCTTGCCGAGATCGTGGCCCTGCAGAGCGACTGCTCGACGGACCACAACACCTTAGACTGGGACGCCTTCGTCCGGGAACAGGGATGAACAGCGCGGTGCACCGGAGAGAGCCCTGGATCCTGCTGGGGCTTCTCCTCCTGCTCCTGGCAGGCCAGATGCTCGCGCTTGCCTGCGGGCGCTACGGCATCGGGGTTCCGCGCCTGTTCGAGCTTTTGTGGCTGCGTCTCTCCGACCCGGGGAAGCTGGTGGACAATGCTGATGCGCTGGTGCTGTTCTCGCTGCGGATGCCGCGCCTCTTGGCCGCCGTGCTGGTGGGCGCGGCCCTGTCCGCTTCCGGGGCAGCGAGCCAGGCCGTGTTCCGCAACCCGATGGCCGACCCAGGGCTCTTGGGCGTGAGCGCCGGGGCCGCCTGCGGCGCGGCGGCCGGGATTCTCTGGACAGATTCTGTCTATATGATTCAGGCCATGTCGTTTGCGGGAGGAGTGCTTGCCGTGCTGTGTGCGGCGGGCCTTGCGCGCAGCGTGCATCGCGGCGGCGACAGCACCCTCACGCTCATCCTGTGCGGCATCGTCGTCAACGCCCTGTGTACCGCGCTCTTGTCGCTGGCCAAGTACGGGGCCGACCCCTACAACAAGCTCCCGGCCATCACCTACTGGCTGATGGGCGGCCTCACCGGCGTGAACGGCGCCGACACGCTGCGCGCCGCCTGGCTGGTGCCGCCGGCACTCCTGGTGCTCTGGATGTTGCGCGGCCCCCTCGATGCGCTCTCGTTCGGCGAGGAGGAGGCTCGTTCGTTGGGCGTGCGCCCCATGCCGGTGCGATTGGCCGCCATCGCCGCAGGCACCTTGCTGGTGGCCGGGGCCGTCTCGCTGTGCGGGCTGGTCGGCTGGGTCGGCATTCTTGTGCCCCACGTGGCGCGCCTCCTGGTGGGTCCGCGCTTCTCGCTCCAGCTTCCCGCCTCCATCCTGCTGGGCGGCCTCTACCTGCTCGGGGTAGACACCCTGGCCCGCAGCGCCTTTCCCCTGGAGGTTCCGCTCGGGATCGTCACCGCGCTTTTCGGGGCACCCACCTTCGCGATGCTGCTGGCACGCGGCCGGAGGGCATGGTCGTGAGTCTGGAGATCGTGAGCCTGTCGCTTGCCTACGGAATTCGCACCGTCCTGGAGAACGTGACATTTTCTGTCGCGCCCGGCGAGATCGTCGCGCTCCTGGGCCCCAACGGTGCCGGCAAGACGACGCTCTTCCGCGCCTTGTTGGGCGCGCACCCCTTGGCCTCCGGCCGCATTCTGCTTGACGACCAACCTCTTGTCGCGCTCTCCCCGCGCGAGCGGGCGCGGCGCATGGCCTACGTTCCGCAGATCCACCATCCACCGTTCCCGTTTCCTGTGATCGACACTGTCGCCCTCGGCAGGCTCTCGCACCTGGGGGTCTTCGCCACCCCGGGAGCCAAGGAGCGTGCCGCCGCCATGGAGGCTCTCGTGCAGTTGGGGGCCGAGCATTTGGCGATGCGTCCGGTCACCGAGCTTTCGGGAGGCGAGCGCCAGCGCGTGCTGCTGGCTCGCGCCCTGTGCCAAGGCGCTCCGCTCCTGCTGCTGGACGAGCCCACGGCACATTTGGACTTCGGGGAGAGCCATCGCGCCCTGGAGACGGTGCGCACCCTGGCAGACCAAGGCCATAGCGTGCTCTGGACCAGCCACGACCCCGACCAGGTTCTGCGCTTTGCCGATCGCGCCGTGCTCCTGTCCGGTGGACGCGTCCGCGCCGTAGGAGCGCCGGGCGAAGTCCTGGACACGCAGGCGTTCTCCGAGGTCTTCGGAGTGGACGCCACTGTCGGTTCGGTCCATCTGGAGGACGGCTCCATCCACCGCCGCTGCATCGTGAAAGGATCCCGATGAAACATTTGACAATTTCCGTCCTGCTATCCGCTGTCCTGTCCTGTGCCGGGGGCGTGCGCGACATGGCCGGCCGCACCGTCGAGCTCGAGCTGCCCGTGCGCACCGTCTACAGCACCGGTCCGATCGGCGAGATCTTCCTGTACACGCTGGCGCCCGAGAAGGTCTGCGGCCTGTCGTGGAAGCTGCGCCCGCGCGAGCACGCCTGGCTCCTGCCCTCGTACACGAGCCTGCCCGTGCTGGGCGGATGGGTCGGCAAGAGCGCCAACGCCAACCTCGAGGAGATCGCGCGCGTCCGGCCGGGAATGATCCTGGCGGGCGGCAATGTCGACGCCCAGGCCCGTTCCAACGCCGAGCGGCTGCAGGGCCAGGTGGGCCGCCCTGTGTTCCTGGTCGACCTTTCCCTGGACTCCACCGACGCCGTGTACCGGCTGCTGGGCCGGGTGCTGGGGAAGGAGGCCCGTGCCGACAGCATGGCGCGCTTCTGCCGCAAGGTGCTGGACGAGGTGAAGGCGCACCGGGCCGCCCGCAAGGGGGCCAAGGCTCCGCGTGTCTATTACGCCGAGGGGCTCAAGGGCCTGGAGACCGACCCCAGCGCCTCGATGCACGCCCAGCCTCTGGATGTGATGGGCGTGACCAACGTGGCCGCCGTGCCCTTCCAGGCGGGCTTCGGACGCTCGCCCGTCTCCTTCGAACAGATCCTGTCCTGGGACCCCGACTGGATCCTGGTGGGCGAAGATCACACCGACGCTGCCGACCCCGGAACGATGGAGCGCCTCAAGGCCGATCCCCGCTGGAAGCTGCTGCGCGCCGTGCGCACCGGTCACATCGTGCGCATCCCGGACCTGCCCTTCAACTGGTTCGACCGTCCACCTGCTCCCGGCCGCATCCTGGGCCTCTCGTGGCTCGAGTCTGTGCTCTTCCCTTCGCAGCGCAGCCGTGCCCGGTTCCTCCAGGACATGCGCACCTTCTTCCCCCTCTTCTACCACCGCAGGCTCACCGCGGCCGACGAGGCCATGATCCTCAAGGGCGCCTTTCCCAGATAGTTGACAGGATTTGTCAAGACAAATCCTGTCAAAAGTGGCTTGTCCGGAGTTCTCGGGGCCGTACGCATTTCCTTGCAGTGCTGCGCCGCGCATGATAGCATCACCCTCACGATTTGTTCCAATCTCAGGAGTGTGAAATGCGTATCAAGACCCGGTTGATTCTTTATGTGCTACCCACGGTGATGATCCTCTTGATCGGCCTGACGGCGATGATGGGACGGCTGCTCAGCTCTTCCATCCTCGAGGACACGGAGCGGCTCATGGCAAGCCAGGCCCTCCAGGGCTGCCAGCTGCTCGATGCCAGTTGGGAGAACGGCATCTGGAAGGACTCGACAGATGTGCGCGCTCAGTTCTCGCGGGTAAAAGTCGGCGAGACGGGAGGCATGGTTGGCATGGACGAAAAAGGCATTCTCAGGATCCACCCCCACGCCTCATTGATCGGCAGAGACGTCTCTATGGAATCCTTCTACCTACAGATGCAGGGCAAGGAGTCCGGCAAGATCCGGTACAAGGTCATCGATCCGATCACCAAGGACTCCGTGTGGAAGGTCTCTGCCTTCCAGAAGTCCGCCAAGACAGGATGGGCCGTGACCGCTTCCGCCAAGGAGGAAGAATTCTACGGTGCGGCCCGGCGTATGGTGAAGCTCTCTGTCGTGGCCCTCCTCTTTGCTGTCCTGATTGCGGGCGCTTTGATCTGGTGGGCGGGCATCCAGATGACCCGTCCGGTCCAGGAAGCTGTTCTGCTCATGCGGGACATCGCCGACGGTGAAGGGGACCTGACCCGTCGGCTCGAACTCAAGGGGGCCAAGGAACTGGAAGACATGGGCGAAGCCTTCAATCGCTTTGCTTCGAAGGTCCAGGAGATGGTGCGCCAAGTGCACCAAGCAGTGGATCCTTTGGCCCACGCGTCCGAGGACTTGCGCTCGGTCTCAGGAAGTCTGCAGCGCGGTGCGGACAGTGCAGCAAATGCGACGCATTCCACCGCCGCCGTCAGCAAGCAGCTCGAGTCGTCGGCCGGCACGGTTGCCGCCGCCATGGTCGAGTCCGAAGCCATCCTGGGGCACATCGCTGCAGCGGTCGAGGAGATGAATTCCAGCATCAACGAGATCTCGCAAGGCGCTTCGCGTTCACGCACGACCGGCGGCGAAGCCGTCCAAGCCGCAAGCGAGACGGGAGTGCAGATGCAGGAGCTCCAGCAGGCGGCCAACGAGATCGGCAGCGTGATCGACGTGATCGTGAACATCTCGGAGCAGACCAAGCTGCTGGCGCTCAACGCCACCATCGAGGCGGCCCGCGCCGGTGAGTCCGGAAAAGGCTTCGCGGTCGTGGCTGGCGAAGTCAAGGAACTTGCCAAGGGTGTCGAGTCAGCGACGCGCGACATTCGCGCCCGTGTCGAGCGGATGAGCCTGGCCACTTCCGGCGCATCGAGCCGGATCGACCGGATCCAGCGGGTGGTCGACGAGGTGGCCCATCTTCAGGGGCAGATCGCCGCTGCGGTGGAGCAGCAGTCGTCTGCGACGCAGGAGATCTCGCGCAACCTCATCGAAGCGGTCCAGGGGATCAAGGAAGTCTCGCAGAACGTAGGGGATGTGGCGAGTTCGGCTAAGGCCATCTCCGGCATGGTGGACGGTTCGCGCCAGACCAGCTCCGACCTTGCCTCGAACTCCTCGGCGGTGGGCAAGAGTGCCGACAGCGTGGCTTCGATGACAAAAAATGTCCGCAAGCTCCTGGGAAGTTTCCAGGTCTGATCGCTTTCCGCTACTTCGCTGTCCGAGAGACGTTCATCACGCCGCCCTGGGGCATATCAAAGGTCTGAAAATGATTCCAAAGATCCATTCCAACATCTCCGCGTTGGCTCTGGCCATCGCATCCATCTCCGTGGCCGATCCGGTCCAGGTCTCGGGCTCCGGGATGCGTGCCAGCCTGTACGGCAAAGCCCAGCTCGACATGGCCTGGGAAGACCACCGCGCCAGCCCGGCACCGGGAAATCTCGCGTATTGGGCCGAGACCGGGAAGTCGGCCAACAGCGGCGAATGGAACATCACCGCGTCGAACACCAAGGTCGGGCTGAATCTCTTCGGTCCGGATTCCTCGATGGCTTACCGCATGTCCGGCCGGATCGAGATCGACTTCTCCGGCTCGGCAGGAGCGGAAAACACCCCCGTGCCCCGGCTGCGCCATGGCTACGGATCGGTGACGCTTCCCAATCTCGGCCTGACCGTCCTGGCTGGCCAGACATGGGATGTCTTCTCGCCTTTGGCGCCGCCCACGGTCAACACGGGCGCCTTGTGGTTCGCAGGCAACGTCGGGTACCGCAGGCCCCAACTGCGCCTCACCGAGGCGCTTCCGATCGCAGGCACAGGCAAGGTCGAACTGTCCGGAGCCGTCGCGCGCAGCATCGGAACCGCCAGTCCTTTCGTCTCGACTTCCACCGATGGAGGCCACGACGCCGACATCCCCGTCTTCGAGGGGAGAGCGTCCGGATCGCTCCCGCTTTGGGTGAAGGGACAGAATGCGACCTTGGGGGTGTCCGGCCACTACGGTCGCGAGGATGTGCTCCTTTCCGACAGCGTCAGCAGCACGAGTCTGAAGAGCTGGTCGACCAACATCGACCTGGAACTGCCCCTGACCAGCTTCGCCTCCCTGGTGGGAGAGGGCTACCAAGGAGAGAACATGGATGCGTATCTCGGAGGGATCGGGCAGGGCTTCATCAAGGTCGCTGGCACCAGCAGCCTCGAGAACGTCCAAGGCTGGGGCGGCTGGATGGCGCTGAGGCTCAAGTTCGACGCGCTGGGCATGAACGCGGGAATCGGTGTCGACTCCGTCCGGGCCTCGACTCTAAATGCCGGTGGGCGGACCCGCAACGTCAACGCCTTCGCGAACGTCTCCTACCTCTTCGCCTCCACGCTGCAGGTGGCATGGGAAGTCTCCCGGATCGAGACGGACTACAAGTCCGGGAGCAGCGAGGTCGTTTGGCGGACCCAGACGGTCTGCGCCTACGGCTTCTGATCCTCCCCGCAAGGTGCGCCTCCCGCCAATGACAAATTCTGTCAAATATGGCGGGACCGGGCTGCCTGCCAAGCCTCCTTATCCCCATGAATCCACCATGTTTCCACATTTCAAATTTCGAGCGATAAATGCTTGCAAGTGGGTGTGGTAAAGGGAGATGATGGGCCTCTGCGCAGAAGATCCTGGATGATTGTCATCCAGATGAGGCGCGCGGATTTCATGCACACATGTCGGAGTTCACGTATGAATGTCAAGCAACGCCTAACACTGTTGGTCTCGATCGCAGTCCTCGGCCTGGTCGCCGTGGCAGTCATGGGGATCGTCCAGATCTCGCGGGTCTATGCATCGGCGAACTACGCCAACGAAAACACTGTTCCCTCGCTGCTTGCCTTGGACTCCGCGTTCAAGCCGTACGCCAACATGCGAGCTCAGGTCTGGATATTCTTGCAGGAAGATGACCCTGCCAAGGCCGCTGAGATCAAGCGGAAGGTGAACGAGAACGCCAAGAAGACCTTGGATGCGCTGGCGCACTACCAGACGATGATCTCAGACGACAAAGACCGTCAGCTCTGGGAAGAGGACAAGAAGACGGTCGCCGAGTACTTCGCCATCCGGGAACAGGTGATGGACGTCGCCGCTAAGGATCGCAAGCCCGAGGATCTTCAGCGGATGCCCAAAGTTGCCGAAGCGGTCTGGAACGCCTTCAGCGAACATGCCCTGTACAACAGCGAATTGGGCCGTAAGGCCGCGCTGGAGGCGCAGGCCATGCAGCGCAGCTCAAACACGATGTCGATCGTCCTTTCACTGATCGCTCTGGCGGTCTTGGTTGCCATGGGCATCCAGATCGCGCGATCGATCATCCGGCAACTGGGTGGCGAGCCGGACTACGCTGCTGGTGTCGTGCGCAAAGTGGCGGCAGGGGATTTCGAGGTGGACGTTCAGTTGCGCGAGGGCGACAAGGACAGTCTGCTCTTCAACATGAAGGCCATGACCAACAGCTTGCTTGCGCAGATCGGTGGGCGCCCCGACTACGCACTGGAGATCGTCCGGACCATCGCCTCGGGCGACCTCACGGTGGACGTGAAGACCCGTCACGGCGACGATGCGAGCCTGCTCTTTGCCATGAAGGACATGAGTGCGAAGCTGTCCAGGACGGTCAAGGGAATCCAACAGTCCTCGAACACCTTGGCGGCAGCTTCCGAAGAGATCTCTGCTTCGGCCCAGTCGCTCTCGCAGACCGCCACCGAACAGGCCAGCAACGTGGAGGAGACCTCTGCAGCGGTGGAGGAGATCTCGTCGACGGTGGCCCAAAATGCCGAGAACGCCCGTGTCACCGATGACATCGCTGGTCTTTCAGCTACCAATGCCAAGGAGAATGGCGAAGTGGTGGGGCAGACGGTCGATGCCATGCGCAAGATCGCTTCCCGGATCGGGATCATCGACGACATCGCTTACCAGACCAATCTGTTAGCCTTGAATGCAGCCATCGAGGCGGCGCGAGCCGGGGAACATGGCCGAGGATTCGCGGTGGTAGCGGCCGAAGTCAGGAAGCTGGCCGAACGCAGCCAGGTCGCAGCACAGGAGATCGGAGCGGTGGCTTCCAGCTCCGTATCGCTGGCCGAGCAAGCCGGCAAGGGCTTGAATGAGCTGGTCCCTTCGATCCGAAAGACCGCCGATCTCGTGCAGGAGATCACGGCCGCGTCGCGTGAGCAGGCCGCCGGCCTGAACCAGATCAACACTTCGGTCATGCAGTTGTCGCAGACGACCCAGAGCACGGCTTCCGCCGCCGAGGAGCTGACTGCCACCGCCGAGGAAATGAGCTCTCAGGCCGCGCAGCTGCAGGAGCTGGTCCGCTATTTCCGCACCGGCAGCGTTGACCGTGATATCATTGTCGATGAAGTCCGTAGGGCCACGCGCGCCTCCCAGGCACCGAGGGCAGTGGCTGATCACCGGATGTCGACCACGATCGACGGAGAATCGCTCGGCCATTTCTGACCCTCCCTTCGGTCGCCACGAGCCTTCTGGGCGCGCATTTTCCTGCGCGCCCTTTTTGTGTATTCTCCCGCATTCCAGCCGTCGAGACCTGCACCGTCAGGTCTTGCGGGGCATCCGTTGTTTCTTGTCGGTCGGGTGACGAAGCGAAGGTGTTTGTTCGGGAAATTTTGTTTGTTCGCGTCGGAAATGCTTGCAAGTCGGTGTGGCAAAGGGAGATGATGTACCTCTGCGCGGCCAAGTCCGAATGGCTATCACTTAGACCGAGCGCGCGGAATCCTTGCACACCTGTTGGAGTTCACGTATGAATGTCAAACAACGCCTAACACTGTTGGTCTCGTTCGCAATCGCGGGTCTCGTCGGGGTGGCGATCATGGGAATCGTCCAGATCACGCGAGTGTACGATGCGGCAAATTATGGCAATCAAAATGCCATTCCTTCGATCCTGGCACTGGACTCGGCTTTCAAGCCCTTTGCTAACATGCGGGCGCAGCTGTGGAAATCCTTGCTGGAAGCCGATCCGGGAAAACGTACCGAGCTCCATGCAAGCATCCTCGAAAACTCGAAGAAGGCCCAGGACGCCTTGAACCGCTACGAGACGCGGATCATCGATTCCAAGGATCGGCAGATGTGGGAGGCCGACAAGAAATGTCTGTCGGACTACTTCGCGTTGCGCGACAAGGTCATCGAGCTGTCGGCCAAGGGCAAGAACGCCGAGGCGCTGGAGCTCATGCTGGCCAATGCCAAGCTCGCCGAGGCGGTCTGGAGCTCTCTCACGGCGCATTCGGTCTACAGCGAGGAGCTGGGAATGAAGAACGCCCAGGATGCACAAGGCATCCGACGCAGCTCCGTGCTGTTGGCGATCCTCCTTTCGGCCGCCGTGATCGGTGTGATGTCCTTGATGGGAGTTCAGATCACCCGCACCATCCTTCGGCAATTGGGCGGCGAACCAGATTACGCGGCGGACATCGTCCGCAAGGTGGCGACGGGCAACTTCGATGTGGACGTGCAGATTGGTGCGGGTGACCACGACAGCCTGCTCTTCAACATGAAGGCCATGACGGCCAGTCTTCTGGAACGCATCGGCGGACATCCCGACTACGCGGCGGACATCGTTCGCAAGGTGGCAACAGGGAATTTTGATGTGGACGTCCAGATCCGCTCAGGTGACCACGAGAGTCTGCTCTTCAACATGAAGGCCATGACGGCCAGTCTTCTGGAACGCATCGGCGGCCATCCCGACTACGCTGTGGAAGTGGTTCGAACCATCGCGGGCGGAGACCTCACCATGGATGTGAAGACCCGTCCAGGAGATTCTACCAGCTTGATCTTTGCCATGAGCGAGATGAGTACGAAACTGTCCAAGACGGTCAAGGGGATCCAATTGGCGTCGAACACCTTGGCCGCTGCCTCCGAGGAGATCTCGGCCTCGGCGCAAGCACTCTCGCAGACAGCCACCGAACAGGCAAGCAACGTGGAGGAGACCTCCGCTGCGGTGGAGGAGATCTCGTCGACGGTGGCGCAGAACGCCGAGAATGCCCGCGTCACCGATGACATTGCAAGCCTATCGGCGACCAATGCCAAGGAGAACGGTGCCGTGGTGGGGCAGACGGTCGATGCCATGCGCAAGATTGCAGCCCGGATCGGGATCATCGACGACATCGCCTACCAGACCAACCTGCTGGCCCTGAACGCCGCCATCGAGGCGGCCCGGGCCGGTGAGCACGGGAGGGGCTTTGCCGTGGTCGCTGCCGAAGTGCGCAAGCTGGCCGAACGCAGCCAGGTGGCGGCGCAGGAGATCGGAGCGGTGGCTTCGAGCTCGGTGTCGCTGGCGGAGCAGGCCGGCAAGGGCCTGGACGAGCTGGTCCCTTCGATCCGAAAGACGGCCGACCTGGTGCAGGAGATCACGGCCGCCTCGCGCGAACAGGCTGCAGGTCTGAACCAGATCAACACCTCCGTCATGCAGCTGTCGCAGACGACCCAGAGTACGGCCTCGGCTTCTGAGGAACTGACCGCGACATCCGAGGAGATGAGCTCCCAAGCGGCCCAGCTCCAGGATTTGGTCCGCTACTTCAAGACGGGAGGCGACGACCGAGTTGCCACGCCTGAGACCGTCCGGAGAGCTGCACGATCGGCACCGTCGGCACGGGGAACGGCTAAGCGCAAGGAAGTGGCGTTCAGCGAGGACGACTCCTTCGCCCAGTTCTGAGGGAGCGCTTCCCCACGCAGGGCATCAAGGACGACAGAAACCGACGAGGTCAGCAGGCTTCGTCGGTTTCTTCATTCAGACCCCGTGCTTCTTGCCCTTGACCGAGACGATCTCGATGCGCGTCACGGCCGTGTGTGCAAGGGTGGCCTTGGGGTACTCGAACTTGCGGTCGGTGAAGCGCGCCACGATCCGGTCCAGCACCGCGATCTTCTCCGCCTCATCCTCCACTGCCACGGCCTTCCCGATCCCGATCGCAGTGCGGTGCTTGGCCTCGAAGTCGCACGGGTTCTCGGCTTCGATCACGCCATGGTCCAGGCTCACCTCGAAGCACACGTTGCTGTTCTTCTTGAGGATCGTCATCTTGGTGCCGACCTTGGCCGAATGGAAGAAGAGGTTCGTCCCGTCGTATGCGTAGTTCACCGGCACCAGGAAGGGCATGTCGCCGTCCACCAGCGCCAGGCGCATCACCTTGCCTTCATGCAGGATTGCATCGATCTCCGACCGGTCCTTGATCTCGCGTTCCTTGCGGCGCATGGCCCCGTGAGGATGCTCGTTCGTCATGTCCATGATATTCCAATTTCTGTCATTGGTGTCTTGTGTCCAGCTAGCAGTCAAGCCAAGTTAGCCTCCGCAGCTGCACCCCTGCTTCCCTGGCCGACGGCCCGGAGGCGCACTGCGTTCTCCGCTTGCCGGGACCACCGTCACTGTCATGACGCTGCCCGGATCCGCCTCGGGAACCAGCGCTTCAAGCCCCAGCTCTGGGAGTTCTACCGGGAACCAGCGCGGCACATGGTCGCAAACCACATCCAATCGCGCGAACGGGACCGTCTCGAGGAACGGCATCAGCATGTCCCGCGACACGTGGCATCCGCCTTCGGAAAGACGCGCCAGCAGGTCGAAGTGGTAGTGCCCTTCGCCGGGATCGCCCAGGGCTTCGGGTTGCGGAAGCTCCGCATCGAGCGCTTCCTGGGCCGCCACGGCTTCGAGTTCCTGTCGAACCGCATCGGAAAGCTGGACCTCGAGCGGGCCCGAGGACTTCCACACGCGGTATTCGAGTTCCTCCAGGAACACCCGAAGCACACCTCGCAGCTCGCGGGCCAGGAAGACCTTCGCCTTCCCAAGCCGCGCAACCGTTTCCTGCAGCGTTTCCTTCAGGACAGAAAGTGACATATCATCCCGCAGCGCCAAAGGCGTCTCCTGGACGACCACCCAGTTCCCTTCCACGTTCTCGTAGAGCCGGAGGCTTCCCGGCTCGAAGAAGTCTACGACCTTTCCATTCTCTCCGACGTAGCACGCAATCAGCATGTCTCTACCTCCAGTTCCTCTTCGGCCGCTTCGCAGCTGCCGCAATCGGCCTTCACGTAAAGGCCGCGATTGGGATTCCCCTGCTGAGGCACGGGATAGGATGCCTTGCGCGCCATCGTGCGCCTCAGCTTGTCCACATAGCTCAGCGGCAATCCCTGCTGACCCGCCCCGGCCACGATCAGGTCGAGGTAGTCTACGCTGGGAAGCGTGGGCTCGCCCTGCACGTTCTTCTTGTAGAGCCGCACCTGGTGAACCGTGCCAGCGAGATCGGTCACTTCCACCGGACAGTGGAAGTAGGTGCCTGCGCCGTCCATGCGCGCATCCATCCAGGTGTCCAGGTTGTCCCAGCTCAGTGCTCCGAGGTCGTAGAGCACGCCCCAGACCTCGCCGCCCGGCTCCTCCACCACAGTCTCCATGCCGCTGTCCCAGGTGGGTGTGCGTCCGAAGAAGGCCAGCCGATGGTCGGCCAGCCTTGCCACGGCCACAGCCTTGGGCCGTCCTCCCCGAGAGCGAAGCACCTCCGGATCGATGTCCGGGCCGTAAGCGAAGTAAAGTTCGCTCACGTCTCGAAACGGGGCGGCAATGCGCCCTTCGGCAGAATTCGCAGCCATGGAACTCCCTCCTTTTTTGACGGATTTTGTCATTTCACCAGACGTTCAGGCTCCACTCGCGTTCGCCCTTGTACTCCATGTCGGTGAACAGCGCATTGGCCATCTGCTCGGCCAGCCAGATCGCGCCTGCGTACCCGACCACCGGATGGCGGAACATGCCGGCGCGATCGTAGGTGGGAAAGCCCACGCGCACCATCGGGATCTTGTTGTCGATGGCCGTGAAACGTCCCTTGGAATGTCCCAGGATCAGGTCGAGTTCAAGCCCCTTGTTCTTGATGCGGTCTTCCATCTCCCAGAAGTCTGCGTTGGTCACGATCTCCATGTCCCAATCGACGTTCGCCTGCAGCTCCAGGATGCGAGGGTCGGTCGCGTAGCTCGAGTTGTCGTCGCCCAGCAGCAGGAGCATGGGCTTCATCTCTAGGTCGATGCAGAACTGCGCCAGGGCGATCACCAGGTCCGGATTGCCGTAGATTGCCACCTTCTTCTCGGCGAAGAACATGTGGGTCAGGTCGGTGAGCGCGTCGATGGCGATGCCGCGTTCCTTCACCAGGGATGCCGGGATGGGCTTGCCCGTGATGGTCTTCAAGGTCTGCAGGAACGTGTCGGTGTTACGGATGCCGATCGGGGTGGGGCCGATGGTGGCCGGGATATTGAAGGTCTTCTCCAGGAACTTCGCGGCCTTGCCGCCCTCGTAGCGGTTGAGTGCGATGGAGGCGGCGGCGCGTCCAGTCTCTTTGAGATCCTCCACGGTGGTCTCGCCATGCGAGACGTGCTGGCCTTCCGGCATCAGCGGCGAGTCGAACGACTCGATCTCGAACAGCACGTTGGCCTCGATCTCCATCTCCGCAAGCAGGTGCTTGAGCGCCGTCACGTCGCCCGGGTTCACCCAGCCCGTGAAGACGTTGAGCTTGCCCGTGGGTTCGCCCTTCTCGGCGAAGTAGGCGACCACGTCCTTGACCGCCGAGTCGTATCCGCTGATCATGCTGCCCACGAAGCTGGGCGCGTGGATGGGCACCAGATGGACCTCGCGGCCCGGGTACTTCTCCTTCAGCAGCCCTTCGTTGAGCTTGTTCACCAGGCCGTCGACGTCGTCGCCGATCACCTCGGTGGAGCAGGTGGTGATGATGGGGATCACCTTCACGTGGGGGTAGCGCATGAGCATGACGTCGATGCCCTCCTCCACGCGCTTGACCGCGCCGAACACGGCGCCTTCCTCGTGCACCGAGGAGGAGGCCAGCTCGAAGCTCTCCTTGAAGTGCTGCGAGAAGATCAGGCGCACGAACATGACGCAGCCTTGGCCGCCGTGCACAATGCCGATGCAGTCCTTGATGCCGATGCTCATGAACTGGGCGCCGGCGGGCTGGCAGGTGAAGATGGGATTGATGACGCCGACGCGTTCGCGTCCCTTGACTTCGCAGGCCATGGCGTTCTCCTCAGTATTGGTGGTCGGTCAGCTCGACATTGAGCGAACCGGTGATGGTTTGGAAGTCCAGGCGTTCCCGGACCAGTTGCATGAGCTCGGTGATCTCGAGGTTGTCGAGCTCCCCAAGCCACGGGAAGAGGCGCCGGTAGTTGCGTGCCAGCAGCACCGCGTCCACCCAGTAGCAGCGATCCAGACGATCCTCGGGTACGGCCGTCTCCTCCAGTCCGCAGAGCAGCTCCGTGGTCTTGGTCAGGATCTCGCGGTTCTGCCGTTCGCGATCCCACGTGCGCGAATGGAACTGCCATAAGCAGTGCTTCATGATGTACGTGAGCATCTGCTTGGCGTAGTCGCTCTTGGTGTTCTCGTCCATGGTTCCTCCTCAGGCCGCATCGGCAAGCTTGGTGGGCTTGTCCTGCATGTAGGGGTAGTCGGCCTTGGTCTTGTTGCGCAGACCCGGCATGACATCGAACTTCCCGGTGTATTGGCGAAGTCCCGGGGCGTTGCGCACCCCCTCGGGAAGGCGTGCGTCCGAGAGCATCCGGCGTGTGGTGAAGCTCTTGTCGGTCGCGATCTCGTCCTTGGAGATGTCCACCAGCGCAAGCTGGTGCACCGGCGAGTAGATGGCGTTGTAGATGTCGCGCGCAAAGCGCACCCATCCTTCGTAGCCCTTGTACGGGCCGTTGTGGTAGCCGTGGGCATTCAGGTAGGGAACCCGGATCTTCTTGGCGTATTCGCCAGGGCGCTTGCCGGTGAAGATGACGTCGGGCTTGAGCTTGTACATGGCCTCGAGCGTCTCCAACTCGTTGGGGTCGTCGATGGCCAGCGTGTCTTCGTCGGCGCGGGCGATGCCCTTCTCCATGTCTCCCTGGTGGCCGAACTTGGTGTAGACGGAAACCACCTTGACTCCCATCTCTTCTTGGATGACCTTGGCCCAGTGCCAGAGCTTGGAGCCGCCCGGCCACAGGCAGACCTTCTTGCCCATCAGGCGTTCCCGGTACCAGTCGAGTTCCGGCTTCCATCGCGCGGTCTCCTCGGCGATGATCTCCTCGGCGCGCTCCTCGATCCCGAAGAACAGGCCCACCTTGCGCAGCGAGTCGGAGAGCGGCCCGAAGCCGAAGCCGTCGATGTCCAGGCGCGGGATCCCGTACTTCACGCGCAGCTCGTTGCAGAGGTACTCCGAGGAGCGGGCGCACTCGAGCACGTTCAGATGGGCCCGGTGCATGCCGCGCAGGTCGTCGTAGGATCCGTTCCCGGTGAAGGTCGACAGGATCTGGATGCCCATGCGCTTGAAGAAGTCCTGCATGACTTCCTGGTCGCCCTGGATGTTGTACTCGCCCACGTAGTTGATCACGTAGTCGCTGGTGATCTCGGGCTCCACCGTGCCCACCTTGTCCTTCATCCAGGCGATGCAGATGGTGTGGTGCCCGCCCGACTGGCTGGGTCCTCGAAAGCCCGGCGAGTTGCACACGAAGATGTCCACCTCGGGCATCTCCTCCATCACCTCCTGGGCAACCGCGTTGATGTCGTCGCCGATCAGCGCCGACGCGCAGGTCTGGTAGATGCTCATGCGCTTGATGTCGGGGAAGGCCTTGAAGGCCTCCAGGATGTTCTGCTTGAGCATCTTCTCGGCGCCGAACACGACGTGCTTCTCCTTCATGTCGGAGGCGAAGGTGTACTTGAGCTGGAAATTGTCGTTGTCGCTGAGGTAGCGCTTGGTCTGCCAGGTGTCGTAGGTGCAGCCCACCGGCCCGTGGCTCAGGTGGATCACGTCCTTCATCGGCTGGCCGATCACGTGCTTGGCTCCGCAGTAGGCGCAGCCGCGCTCCGAGACGCTCCCGGGAATGGTGTTGAGGTATCCGGCCGGAAGCGCTTCGGTCAGGGTCTCGCCGGGACCCTTGACCACGGCGTGCTTCTTGCGCTCCGGGATGCACTTGCTGACTTCGAATTCATGGTAGGGCATGTCGGCCTTTCCTGATTATGGTTTGACAGAAATTGTCGTCTGGCTGGAATCCCGCGCGGCGGTCAGTCCCCGATGCCGTACTTGACGACCATGGCTTCGAGCTCGTCCATGGTAAGCGGCGTGGGGATCACGAAGTTGGTGTTCTCGATGATCTTGCGCGCCAGCTCCGAGTATTCCTTGGCCTGGTTCTCGTTCTCGTCGTACTCGGTCACGGTCTTCTTGTTGAACTCGGCCTTCTGCACGATGTTGTCGCGGGGCACGAAGTGGATCATGTGGGTGCCGATGGCGGCAGTGAACTCCTCGAGGAACTCGCGCTCGCGATCGACCTTGCGGGAGTTGCAGATGACACCGCCCAGCCGCACGCCCGACTGCTTGGCGTACTTCACCAAGCCCTTACAGATGTTGTTGGCCGCGTAGATGGCCATCATCTCGCCCGAGGCCACGATGTAGACCTCCTGCGCCTTGCCGTCGCGGATGGGCATGGCAAAGCCCCCGCACACCACGTCGCCCAGCACGTCGAAGAACACGAAGTCCAGGTCCTCAGAGTAGGCGCCGTTCTCCTCCATCAGGTTGATGGCGGTGATGATGCCGCGGCCGGCGCAGCCCACGCCCGGCTCCGGGCCGCCCGACTCGACGCACTGGATGCCTTCGTAGCCCCGGCGGATCACCTTCTCGTTGGTGACCTTCTCGGCGCCTTCCTCGCGCAGTACCTCCATCAGGGACTCCTGCGGCTTGCCGCCCAGGATCAGCCGGGTGGAGTCGGCCTTGGGGTCGCATCCGTGGATGAAGATGTTCTTGCCGTGGAAATGGGACATGGCCGCAGCGGTGTTCTGCGTGGTGGTGGACTTGCCGATTCCGCCCTTGCCGTAGATCGCGATCTTCCTCGTCATCGTGTGCCTTTCGCTTCTGGTTCTCTCCACTGCGCCTCGAGTGGTCTCGCCCTATCCATTGCGATTCGCATGCCACTGCGATTCGTTGGCCTTGACGGATCCGTGCGCTTCCAGATGCCGATGGAATGGGACTTTCAGGTACTTTCCGGAGGGAACAAGTACCGCTCCGTAGCATTCCTTCCCCGCCGCTTCCGGCCATATATGACAATTTCTGTCCACACCTGCCGAGGGGCGCGGATCCGTCCCCAAAAGAATGACTTGCCGATCCATCTTTGACTCTGTAGCTTCGAAGCCACGCGCACGGACGTGGCGCAAGGACCTGGAGGCCCGGCATGGCAGACGAACGCTTCGACACCTTCATCCTGGGAATCCGCGGTGCCGCAAGCCTGAGCACCCGCCAGAAGGCCGATGTGGAGCAGCACCTGGAGGCCGTTGCCCAGCAGTTCCCAGCGATGGAGGCAGCCTCTCCTCAAGCGGCTCAGAGCATCCTGAACTTCCTGTCCTGTGCCCTCTATGAGTCCTCCCGTCGCGACCGAAGCACGCCTCTCGCGGCCCATGCGCGCAAGGGAATGCTGCTGTCCTTCCGCGCCGTGGAGGACGCGCACCCCGAACTCGCGGCGCGGGCGTACGCCTTGGGAGATGTGCTGGCGGCGGTGGGCGTCTAGCCGGGAACTGTGCGACCGCGCCGGAAGTTGCGGTAGTCGATGTGGAACTTGCCCATGCGGATCCCCATCATCCGCTTGGTCAGGCCCAGGTCCCTCGCGGCGCTGGTCATGTTGCCCTTGTTGTTCTTGAGGGATTCCACCAGCATCTCGTACTCGACCGCGTTGAGCTTGGATTCCAGGCTTCCCTGGTAGGTGGTTCCGGTGATCTTGGCGCTCTGGAGCGAGGGCGGCAGGTTGTAGCCGTGGATCACCTCGTCGTCAGCGACCAGGACGGCTCGCTCGATCACGTTCTCCAGCTCGCGCACGTTGCCCGGCCAATGGTAGGTGGTGAGCAGGTCCAGGGCCGGGGTGCTGATCCGCTTGACGTCCTTGCCGTTTTCCCGGGAGTACTTGGCCACGAAGTGGTCGGCCAGTGCCACGATGTCGCCTCCGCGCTCGCGCAGCGCCGGGATCAGGATGGGCACCACGTACAGCCGGTAGTAGAGGTCGCTGCGGAAGGTGCCCGCCGCCACCATGGCACCCAGGTCGCGATTGGTCGCCGCCAGGATCCGGATGTCCACCTTGACGGTGCTGTTCCCCCCCACCCTCTCGAAGCTCCTCTCCTGCAGCACCCGCAGGAGTTTGGCTTGCATGGGAAGAGACAACTCGCCCACCTCGTCCAGGAAGATGGTCCCACCGTCGGCGTCCTCGAAGCGGCCCTTGCGGAAGTTCGATGCTCCGGTGAAGGCTCCCTTCTCGTGGCCGAAGAGCTCGGACTCGATCAGGTTCTCGGGGAGGGCCGCGCAGTTGAACTGCACGAATGGTCCTTCTGCGACGGGGCTGTTGTAATGGATGGCGCTGGCCACCAGCTCCTTTCCCACGCCGCTCTCGCCAAGGATCAATACGGTGGCACGTGAAGGTGCGATCTTGGCGATCATGCGGTACGCCTCGCGCATCGAGCGCGAGTTGCCGATCATGTTCGCTGGCCGGTAGCGCTCCTTCAAGGCGTTCAGCTGGCGGTTCTGTCCTTCGGTGCGCTCCTTCTCCTCGGCCTCCATCAGGTGGAGCTCGACAGCCGGTGCGATCATGCCTGCGAGGGTTGTCAGCAGTTCGACGTCCTGCTCCAGCATGCGGCGGCTCTCGTAGGTCCGCTCGGCACCGATGGTCCCCAGCAGCTTCTTGCCCCGGGAGATGGGAACGCACAGGAACGAGAGGTTGCCGTCGACAGGACTGCCGTGGCTGCCGGTGCGGTTCAGGAAGGCCGGCTCCTCGGCGATGCGGTAGACCGCGATGGGGCGGCCCGTCTCGGCCACCTTTCCGGTCACTCCCTCGCCCAGGGAATAGACGCCGCGCGCCTTTTCGTCTTCGCTCAGTCCCGTGCTCCTGTGGATGGAGATGCGGCCGGTGCTGGACTCGTACAGGTTGACCATGCCCCGCACCATGCCCATGCGGTCCTTCAGGATCTCGAGCACCACCATCAGGATCCTCTCCAGTTGTCCTTCCGCAGCGGTCCGACTGAGCTGGAACACCAGGGGCAGCAGCCGGGCGCGGCAGGCCGCATTCTCGCAAGTGGGATCGTTCCCGTCAAAACTCAGCATCGGCTCCTCCTTCGCCACGACTCCGGCTCCATGCCTACCGAATTGCAATCAAATGCGAATCGAGCAGAAAGGATGCCAATGTGGCTTTGGCACGCAAGCTCAGGTCTCGTGCCGCTGTGCCTGCTGTTGGTTAACAATGGTTCCTGACATTGGCGTGACTTTGGCAACAGGAAGGAAGAGGGCGCCTCCCTGGCGCCCCTTCGACTTCGCTCAGGGAACACCAGGGTCGGGCTGCCTGCCAAGCCTCCGCTCCGCGGCGGTCTTGGGCCTTCGGCCGGCATCCCTGGCGCTGGTCATGACAGAAATTGTCATCCGTAGCGGGAAGTGGTCTGGATCCGATTTTCAGCGGCCGTCTTATGGGGAATTTCTTGCAACTTTCCCCGCACAATTGATTATCTATGTCATGCACAGTTTCAAACCAAAATAGCGAGGAAATATGCTTAAGAAAATAACGCATATGCAAAGTGTTTTCGCACATGCCATGCGTATGGCAATGCTTTGCGCAATGGTGCCGTCAATACTTTTTGCTGGTGCATGGACTCATGACACAGTCGGAAGCAATATTGCAAGCTTATATGCAGCGGCATATGGCAATAATGAATTTTTGACAATGAATTACAGCACAGGTGATGTGTATAAGTCGACCGATACTGCAAAAACATGGGTATTAGGAAGTGCGGCACCTGCTGACCTTTCTCCTGGATTTGCCATTTATGCAAATGGCGAATTTTGGGTTTCTGATAACTACGTAAATCATGAGAGGATAGTTCATTCAACAAATGGAATATCATGGACCGACATACCTCTTGAGCATAACTTTGAATCTTTAGGGGCTTTGACCTATGGGGATAGCGGTTATGTCGTTGTTGGTTCAAATGGATCTCAAGCGATTATTTTCAAGTCTTCCACAGGCTCAAGTTGGAACAAGGTATACTATGGCTCTGATCCCTCAAGTAGTTCAGGGATGTCCTTCAGTGGCGTCGCATTTGGAAATGGAACATACGTTGTCGTTGGTCAAGGTGGCCTTGATGCAAACAATACCAAGGGGAGAGTCTTTACATCGCCTGATGCAGCAGTTTGGACTATGCGAACAGCTCCAGTCGGATCGGATTTTCTTGCAGGAGTTGCCTATGGGAATGGTATTTTTGTGGCTATTGATGGAAATACGAATGTATACACATCAATCGATGGAATTAACTGGAGTTCATCTACGTATAAAGCAAGTGGATGCGACTATTTGAATGCAATAGCATTTGTTGATGGCCATTTTTACGCAACAGGGAATAAGGGTGGCGTTTTCACATCGACAGATGGATCGCACTGGACGGTAGAAACTACGAATGTCGATGTGGATTTATTAGGAATTGCTTACGGCAATGGTCATGTCATTATATCTGGAGAAAAAGGTATTGTATTAAGAAGCGTTTCCGCACCGACTGTGTCGGCCGCCTCTGTAAGTAGCATTGCCTCCACCACTGCCACCGGTAATGGCAGCATCACGTCTTTGGGTGATGCTAACCCAACTGCATATGGCATCTGCTGGAACACGACTGGCACACCAACAATTTCAGATAGCAAGGTCAGCAATGGCGCGGCTTCGGCTACCGGTGCCTTCACGGCAAGCATGACCGGCTTGACAGCCAACACCACCTACCACGTGCGAGCCTATGCCACCAATGCGGCGGGCACCAGCTATGGTTCGGAGGTTTCGTTTACCACCAAGTCTGCGCAGACCATCACGTTTGCCGCTCCGGAAGCCCAGAACTTCGGCACCACGCCAACGCTTGCGGCCACAGCTTCATCCACCCTTGCGGTGAGCTTCACTTCCAGCACCACCGGAGTCTGCACGATCACCAGTGGCGGTGCGTTGTCCTTCGTCTCGACAGGCACCTGCACCATCAGTGCCGACCAAGCGGGCAACGTCGCCTACACCGCAGCACCTACGGTGACACATAGCTTCTCGGTGGCAGCGGTTGCTCCTGGCGCTCCGACCATTGGTACAGCGACGGCTGGAGATGGAAGCGCTTCGATCAGCTTCACGGCTCCTGCATCCACAGGCGGCGCCACCATCACCGGGTATACCGTGACATCGACTCCTGGCGGCTTGACAGGAACCGGCACCACCAGCCCGATTGCTGTCGCCGGGCTGACCAATGGCACTGCCTACACATTTACGGTCACGGCCACCAACAGCGCTGGAACCAGCACAGCCTCCGCAGCCACCAGCAGCGTGACGCCTATCGGCAGTCAGAGCATCACGTTTGCAGCCTTGCCTTCCGTAACGTATGGCTCTGCCGACATTGGTCCGGGAGCCACGTCCAGTGCATCCTTGGTCGTGAGCTACGCAAGCAGCGTACCCAGCGTGGCCACTATCGTGGATGGCAAGATCCACGTCATGGGTGTTGGCACAACAACCATCACGGCGTCTCAGGTCGGCAATGCAAGCTATGCGGCCGCAACGCCCGTGTCCCAGAGCTTGGCCGTCACATCCGCTCCCCTGACCATCACGGCCAACAATGCCACCAAGGCATTGGGCGCTGCCGATCCCGTATTCACAGCCAATGTCGCGGGACTTGTGAATGGCGAGACCGAGACGGTCGTGAAGGGACTCGTATTCAATCGCGCTCCAGGCACCGCAGCAAACGACTATGCCATCATTCCTTCGGGCGCGACGGCAGCCAACTACGTCATCACCTACGTGAACGGCACGCTGACGATCCTTCCAGGAACCACGGGCATTGCCACGCATCCGGTGACAGCAGCGCCTCGCTCCACCCAGTTGGCGGCCAGCACCTCGCATCCGTTCGCCTCGGTGGCATCGGGATTGGGAGAAGGCAAGCTGGGCACAAACCTCTTTGGATGCACGGAGGAACGCTGCCTTTCGCTGGAACTTGCCTTGCCTTCGGCGGCCACAATGCATGTCACGATCTTCGACCAACTGGGCACTCCGGTGATCTCGTGGAACGAAGTCTTCACCGCCGCAGACCTAGCGCGAATCGGAGCCAATCCTGACGGCCGCACCTCGGTGACGCTCTCGTGGAACCTGCGGGCCTCGAATGGCGCAGCCGTGGGTTCGGGCGTGTACCTCTGGAAGGTCGAAGCTCTGACCGTCGATGGCCAAAGACTCGAAACCGTCAAGAAGATGGGCGTGAAGTAAGGCCCCGTCAGAGCCTACGAAATCGAGGCGGTGGCCAAGTGCGGCTGCCGCCTTTTTTGTTCTAGACAAATGACAGGATTTGTCATTTGTTGCGAGTCGACTGCTCGTCCGTTGCCCATTTTGTGCGGGTTTGCGGACGATTTACAAGGAAAATGAACAAATGGGAAATGCGGCTCTTGCGCAATGCCCTGCGTCGTTGTATTCTCTCCTTGATCTCCCGTCGGAGACGACAAGGTCGGTGCGGTGTCGGGGCCTAGGCCCCGGTGCCTGCAACCAATCGATACGACTCGCTGAAACATCGCTCGACATGAATCACCTTGCAATACGATGCTTGGGGTCTGCAGGGCGAACGGATGACTGCGTCCGGAAATTCGTTCCGGCACTCACGCAGAAGGAAGGAAAGCAAATGGCCACTACGACAACGGAGCTCGAGGCGCTCCTCATGAGCCGGTCCCTGACCGACCCGCAACTCCTCGAGGTGGCCAACAACGCCCCCGACTTCCGCATCCTGCCGGATGTCACGGTCCTCAAGATCGGCGGCCAGAGCTTCATCGACCGCGGCCGTGCCGCCGTCTACCCGCTGGTGGAGGAAATCCTCGAGGCCCGCAAGAGCCACAAGCTCCTGATCGGCACCGGCGCCGGCACCCGCGCCCGCCACATCTACTCCATCGCCGCAGGCCTGGGGCTTCCCGCCGGTGTGCTGGCCAAGCTCGGGGCCTCGGTCGCCGACCAGAACGCCGCCATGCTCGGCCAGCTGATGGCCAAGCACGGCATCAACGTGGTGTCTGGGGCTGGCCTTTCGGCCATCCCGCTCTACCTCGAACAGGTGAATGCCGCGATCTTCAGCGGCATGCCGCCGTACCAGATGTGGATCCGTCCGTCTGCGAACGGAGTCATCCCCCCGTATCGCACCGACGCTGGCTGCTTCCTGGTCGCCGAGCAGTTCGGCTGCAAGGGCATGATCTACGTGAAGGACGAGGACGGCCTCTACACCGCCAACCCCAAGACCTCAAAGACTGCCACGCTCATCCCGAAGATCTCGGTGGACGAGATGAAGGCCAAGGGCCTGCAGGATTCCATCCTCGAATTTCCCGTCCTCGATCTCCTCAAGACGGCGCGGCACATCCGGGAAGTGCAGATCGTGAACGGCCTCGTGCCTGGAAACCTGACCCGCGCGCTCGCAGGCGAGCACGTCGGCACCATCATCACCGCGAACTGAAGGCACACGGCCATGACAAGCTCCATCAAGCATCTCAACTCGGGTCTGGCTACCATGACCCTGCAGGACAACTCCCTCACCAGCCCGATCGTCGCCCGCAAGCCCATCAAGCTCCTGCCCTGGCTACAGGTGGTCAAGATCGGTGGGCGGATCCTGGACCGAGGCGCCGACGCCATCCTCCCGCTGGTCGCCGAGATCCGCGCGCTCCTGCCTGAGCATCGCCTGCTGATCCTGACCGGCGCCGGCATCCGCGCCCGTCACGTCTTGAGCGTGGGCCTGGACCTCGGCCTGCCCGTCGGCTCGATCGCGCCGCTGGCCGCCTCCGAGGCCGGCCAGAACGGCCACATCCTGGCAAGCCTCCTGGCCGCCGACAGCATCAGCTACATCGACCACGACGTGATCCTGGGGAATCTGGCCTTTCATCTCCAGGCCGCCCGCGCCGTGGTGAGCAGCGCCTTCCCCCCGTACCACAGCCACGAGTTCCCCGGCCAGCGGATTCCGACCCACCGCTCCGACACCGGCGCCTTTTTGCTTGCCGATGCGTTGGGTGCCGCGGGGCTCACGATCCTCGAGGACGTTGACGGCATCTACGACCTCGACCCGAACGGCCCCGAAGGGAAAAACGCGAAGCTCCTGCCCGAGGCGAACCACGCGGACCTAGCCAAGTCCTCCGGCACGCTGCCGCTGGACCGCGCCATGGTTGAGGTCATGGCCAACGCCAAACAGATCGCCAAGGTGCAGGTCGTGAACGGCCTGGTGCCGGGCCGCCTGACCGCCGCCCTGCGCGGCGAGCACGTCGGCACGATGGTCCGCACCGGCCTCTGAGCCGATCCGGATCCTGCGAACGAAGAAGGCCTCCCCGCTCGGGGAGGCCTTTGCATTTGCGCCAGGGATGCCGGCTTCGCCCAAGACTTCAGCGCAGCCGAGGCTTGGCAGGCAGCCCGGCCCTCCGAAGCTCCCTGTACAGAGCCAAAGGGCGCTGGAGGGGGACGCCTTTTCACACTAGTAACTGGCTTCTACCTTCAGCCTTTCGAGGATCTCGTAAGCCGGGATCCCGAAAGCCACTCCCTCTACGCCAAAGCCCGCGATCTTCGAACTGACGACACCGATCACAAGCCCCTTTGGGTCGATGAGTGCGCCGCCGCTGTTTCCGGGATTGACGCTTGCGTCCGTCTGGATCAGTTTCGAGTCGGGATCCACGCTCCGGATACCGGAGATGATGCCCTTGGAGACTGTCTGGGCCAGGTCCGTGGATTGCGGAGTGCCGACCGCGTAGACGTCCGAGGTGACCTCGAACTTCTTGGTCTTCTGGAGCTTGAACGGCGTCAGGCCGCTGGCATCGATCTTGATGAGGGCCAAGTCGATATCGCTGTCGTACTGGACTACATCGTAGTCGAATTCGCTGTTGTCGTTCAAGACGACTTTGCCATTGGCCATGTGGCTGATGACATGGCAGTTCGTGACGATGTAGCCATCGCTGCTTATGATGAATCCGCTGCCGTGCCCGTCCTTGTCCTTGATCGTGACTGAAGACTTTATCGCCTGCTGTAGGGTCGAGACATATTTTTTGGCAGGGGCAAGCTTGATGGCTTTCATCGTTTTCGCGATGGGTTTGACTGCACTGTAGATCTCCGCATTCACATCGCTCTCATTCAGGAAGAGGAACAGCGACTTCTCTACACCGTCACCGATCACCTGATCGAGCATCGGATCGTAGATGTAGGGGAATGAGAAAATGAATTGGCCTGAAGTCACTGTGATCTTATGGGTGATCAATGTCTTGTCGCTGGAATTGCCGAGTTTCCAGCTCATTGCCAAATCGGCGTAGGCGATCTTATCGAAGGTGATGTCGTTGTTGACGTAATGCATCTTGATCGATTCGAGCTCACCGCTGAGATTCAGGATGTTACTCCTGGACCCGATGTTCAAGTTGTTTCCAGCAAATCCCTTCTTCTCAAGCAGAGCGTTCAGTCGGTTGGCTATCAGGTTGGTCAGCGTGAACTTTTCGCTGGTGTTCAGTCTCTGCGATTCACCGGTTTTCGGATCGTCGATCCAATCCGAATATTGATGGTTCGTCGTGGTAATATTCTTGTTGGACAGGTCGGCGGTCACGGATGTGACCTTCAAATGCTTGGCGTTGTCGCTTTGCTTGACGAGCTCTGGGATCCTCAGGAACTTCAAATCGAGGCTCGAGGGGAAACTGTAAGCGCATTCAGATTCCTTATCGAAGACTGGACCTGCGATGACGAGTCCGGGAACCCAGGACAGTATGTGCCAGGGCGACATGCTGTACTGCATCAGGATGAACTGCTCGTCACGGTACTTGCCGTTTGACACGACGATCTGCACTGGCTTGCGTTCCTTCCGTATATGAACAGAAGTGCCGCTCTTCACGGAATCGCCGCCATTGATGAACAGTACATCAGCGCTATTGTCTGTTCGAATGGGGATTTCCTGGTTCCTTGGACTGAACATCGCTGCGCATCCAGTCAAGGCTGACATGCTGGCAGAAACTAGGAGGGCATTGGCAATGGGTTTCATGCTGTTCCTTGAGTGGCGGAGGTCAAGCCATGCGGTCTGGTAGAAATGGGACATTTCCAAGAGCTGGACAAGTCACCAGAAGCACCGAATCAGACAAAACTAATCATGCAATGCCGTGAAGTGGAGATGGCCGTGCCTATTGCGAAACCAAAGGGCCAGCAAATGGCCCCGTCGGATCAGAACATCAGCTGGACGGAGGCCACGGCCACGTCGTCGCGCACGCGTTGGGTGCCGGTCGCCGTGGTAGCTGCGCTTTGGTAGCCGGACTTGTAGGTGCCGTCCTGCAGGATCCAGTGTAGGCCGAGCTTGACGTTGTTCTTCTGGAGGTACCAGTTCACGCCCAGGTCCAGCTGCTGGTCCTCGCCAGAGGGATTGGCGGCCGAATTGTCGTCGCCTTCGAAGCGGGTGAACATCGCGGAAGGCTCGACGAAGGTCTTCTTGACCGGGATCGCGTAGGCGGCGCGCACGTGCCAGGTGAAGTCGGTGTAGTTGTTGGCGGGCAGTACGCCCTTCCACTTGGCGGCATCGGCATCGCTGAACTCGCGGTAGAGCCAGGCCACCTCGCCATTGAGCGTGAAGCCGTGGAACTCTGCGAACACGTCGGCACCGGTCACGCTGTTGAGGTCGAAGCCGCCGACGTACTTGCGGCTGGTCTTGAGCACCACGCTGTCGGCGTCCACGGTGGTGGCCGCAGGCGTGGAGGAGACGGTCTTGGAGACCTTCTTCACGGTGGAGGTCGAGACGCTCGAGTCGATCTTGAGGCCGGTGGCGCCCTGGTAGCTGCCGAACAGCCCGAAGGTGATGCCGTTGCGGGCCCCGAGGGAGTTGTCGCTGCGCGAGATCCCGTAGCTCTTGCTCTCGGGGTCGCCGATCGTCACCGACAGGCGTCCGGTGAGGAGTGGCGCCCACTTGGACGAAGATGTCGGGGTGGCGCTGGCGCTGTTCTTGTCCTGGAACACGTCGAAGACGCCCGCGTCGTACCCGATCGTCAGGACCGCATCGGTGTCGTTGCCCCACTGGCCGCCCAGGTCGATGCCCGAGGCGCGCGCGGTGCTGGCGGTGAGCAGGTGGTCGCGCTCGTAGGTGTAGGTCAGCGGGTTGTCCAGGCTGGTGGTCGAGGTGAAGCTCGAGACCAGGCCGCGCGAGAGCACCGGCTTGAACAGGCCGAAGGTGACGTTGGCCAGCTCCTTGTAGGCCTTCCACCCCACGTAGGCGTCCTGCACCTGGATGGTGATCGGGTTGGAGTTCTGGGGTCCCCCGACAGTTCCTGTCAAACTGTCCTTCCCGATGTTGTCCATGGCCAGGCTGAACTGGTAGGAAAGACCGGTGTAGGCCTGTCCCTTGAAGGCCAGCTGGTAGCGGCGCAGGTAGACGTCGGCGCGCGGATCCACAGGGGTTCCGTTGTCGGCGCTCTTGGGGTCGTAGGTCCCGACGCCCCAGATCTGGGCGGTCTGCGCGATCTCGAGGCTGCGCAGGCCGTCGTCCCAGGAGAGCTTCGGACCGGCGTGCAGCGCCGATCCGGACAGGGCCGCGAGGACCAGGGCTTTCTGAATCTTCATGATGGAGGCTCCTTCGTGACTGTGGTTTGTGGGGTATGGATCGAAATGACAAGATCTGTCGCAGACTCCATGCCGGAAATGGCGGAGCCTACGAATGGCAATTCTATGCCTGTCGAGAGTGCAAGAAAGGGCGCCTTGGCGCCCCCCCCCGATGCGTTCAGTTCACCGCAAGCATCACCACATTGGCCTTGAAGATGGCCCAGGCCTTTCCGCCCACGGCCAGACCCAGGGTCTCGACCGAGTCGTTGGTGATGATCGCCGTGACCACGTCGCCGCCACTGAGTCCCAGGGCGATCTCGGTGTTCACGGATCCCTTGATGATCTCCTTCACGGTGCCGCCCAGGCGGTTGCGCGCCGAGATGCGGGGCGCCTCGTCCCCGGTGCACAGGGCGATCCAGCTCGACTTGATCAGGACCCAAGCCTCCGAGCCCACGGCCAGGCCCAGGCTCTTCACCGATTCCCGGGTGATCTGGGCGATGATCTCCTCGCCGCCGCGCAGCGTCAGGGCCACCTCGGTGTTGACGCTGCCGTTGGTCACGGCCTTGACCGTGCCCAGCCACTGGTTGCGCACGCTGGTCTTCATGGAAAGTCTCCGCTGGAAATGGAAGAGGGCGTCGAGGTCGGTCGCGTGGAGCCCCTTGTCGGTGGCGGCCTTCTCCAGGAAGGAGGAGACGGATTCGTGCAATTGCAGGAGCCGCAGGGCCTCGGCCGAAAGGACCGTCTGGCCGCCTTCCCGGCCGCCTTGCACGGAGTGGATCATCGGTTCGGGCTGGCTCTGGTTGAGCTCCTGCACCCAGTTCCAGGCGGTGCGGTAGGAGATGGCGCAGGCCTGGGCCGCCTCGATGAGGCTGCCGCGGTCCCGGATGGCCTTCAGGAGGGCGATGCGGTCCTCCCCGCGCGTGGCGCCGCCTGGCATCAGCAGGTTCCAGCTGGGCACCAGCGAGGGGCTTTCCCCCTTCGCGTTGGTCGCCATTCTCTTGGTCTTGGTCACGGGCGCCATGTCACGCCTCCTTCCAGAGCACGGGGTTGAATGCCTTGCTGGCCACGGTCACGCGGTCTCCCGGGGCGAGGCTTGCGGCCTCGTCGGGCATCAGGGCCACGCGCACCACTTCGCTTCCCACCAGGAGCGAGGCGACCACGGTGACGTCCGAGGGCTCGAGAGAGAGCAGTTCGGCCTGGAAGCGGAACTTGCCCGAGAAGCGTCCGCCCCCGAAGACCTCCTGGGGGGTCCCGATGCGGCCGAAGCGTCCGTCTTCCACGCTCAGTACGCGCGAGCAGGTGCGCACCACCTCGCCCGGGTCGTGGCTCACGAGCATCGTGGCGACGCCGAAGGCGCGCTGCACCCGCACCAGCTCGTCCTGAAGCTTGCGGCGCATCGCCATGTCCAGGGCCGAGAGCGGCTCGTCCAGCAGCAGCAGCTCGGGGCGGCGCACCAGCGCGCGGGCCAGGGCGACGCGCTGTCTCTGGCCTCCCGATAGGGTCGCAGGCAGGCGCTCGGCCAAGGCCGCGAGTTCCATCAGCTCCAGGAGCTCGGCCACGGCGTTCCGATCGCCGCCCTTTTCCAGGGCATAAGACAGATTCTGTCGCACCGTCATGGTGGGGAACAGCGCGTAGTCCTGGAAGACAAAGCCTACGCGACGCTTCTGCGGCGCAAGCGAGATCCCCTTGGCGGAATCGTACCAGGTCTCCCCCTCCACCTCGATCCGTCCCGATTCAGGGACCGTCAGACCCGCGAGCATCCGCAGCAGGGTGGTCTTGCCGCTTCCCGAGGCCCCGAACAGGGCCACCGATTCGCCTTTGCCGACCTCGGCATCGAAGCGCAGCTCCAGGGGGCCACGTGCTCCCGAGACGGTCTTGCGCAGCGAGAAGGTGATCATGCTCGCACCTCGTGGCTGGAGAGCTGCTTCTGGACCGCCCACAGGACCGACACGGACAGGAGCGCCAAGGCGCCCGCATACTTGGCCGCCAGGGCGAAGTCCATCGACTCGACCGCGTCGTAGAGGGCGATCGAAGCGGTCTGGGTGACGCCGGGGATCTTGCCGCCCACCATCAGCACCACGCCGAATTCGCCGCAGGCGTGGGCGAAGGTGGTCACGGTCCCTGCCAGGATGGCGGGACGCAGCGCCGGCAGGAGCACGCGCAGGAGCGTCTGCGCCCGGGACTTGCCCAGCACCCAGGAGGCCTCTGCCAGGGAGGGAGGAAGCGCCTCGATGCCGGCCGCCAGCGGGCCGACCATGAAGGGGATCCCGCCGACGACCGAGCCGATCACCAGCGCCTTGGCGGTGAACAGGACCTCGATCCCGAAGCGCGATGACAGGAATTGTCCTGTGGGAAGTCCCGGCGAGAAGAGGAGCAGCAGGCAGAACCCGACCACCGTCGGGGGCAGCACCAGCGGCATGTTGCAGAGGATGCGGACCAGTTCGCGCAGCAGGGAGCGGCGACGCGCCAGCCAGAAGGAGAGCGGCAGGCTCAGGACCAGCAGGATGGCGGTCGAGAGGGACGCCACCTTCAGGGTGAGCCACAGGGGCTGGAGATTGAAGCTCACGGTTCCTCCTTCTGCAGGGCCACGGCCGCAGGGTGGATGCCCAGGTCGATCTCCGCGCCGGGTGTCAGCGCAAGCCTTGCCAGCCAGGTCCGGTCCACCAGGCTCGTGACGCGCCCGGCCTGGGTGCGGCAGGCGACCCGCGCCATCAGCTCTCCCTCGTGGATCGATTCCACCTCGCCCTTGAGGCAGTGCGGGATGAACCGGGCTCCGCCGGGCAGCATCCACACCTCGGACTCCTTGAACAGGAGGGACAGTTTCTGTCCGACCGCAAGCCAGGGGGCGCTCTCCGGGGTGTCGAGCACCACCGAGGTGAGCGTGCCGGCCGCCGTGGCGCATTCCACCAGGGACGTTCCCTGGTGCGTCCTTATCGACAGAATCTGTCCGGCAAGGCGGTTCAAGGCAGCCGGTACCCGTAGCGCCCCAGGATCTCGCGGGCCTTGGGGGAGAAGAGGAAGTCCACCAGTTTTTGGGAGGAGGTCGCGTTGTTGTCCTTGCCGTAACGGGTCACCACGACCGCCTGCGGAAGGGCCTCGTAGAGCTTCGGGTCGACCGCGACGAACTTGCCCTTGCCTTTCATGGCGGGGGCTCCGGCGATGGAGAGCGGCGCGAAGCCCAGGTCCACGGCACCTGTCACCACGTACTGGCCCACCTGCGAGATGTTCTCTCCGTACACGACCTTGGGCTTGGCCTCGTCGTCCAGTCCGAGCTTTTTCAGGGCGCCCAGCGCGGCCGGTCCGTAGATGGTGACCTTCGGATCGCCGATGCCGATCTTCTTGACGGACGGGTCCTTCACGAGCTCCAGGCCCTTGGAGAGGTCGAGGTCCTTGACGGTCCACAGCACCAGTTCGCCGTAGGCGTAGATGCGCGGTGCGGTGGCGGCGTGCTTGTGCTTCCAGAGGCTGTCGGGGTATTGGACGTCGGCGGAGATGAAGGCGTCGAAGGGAGCGCCGCTGCGGATCTGAGTGGAGAGCTTGCCCGAGGCACCGTAGACGGCCTTGACCTCGATGCCGGTGACCTTCTTGAACTCCGCGCGGATGTCCTCGAAGGCGAACTGCATGTTGGCGGCCACGGCGGCGGTGATCTGGGCCTTGGGCTGGGAGCCCAGGGCGAACAGGGCGGTCAGGGCCAGGAGCATTCGTCTCATCGGTTCTTCCTTTCAAGTGGCAAGCAGTTGCATTACGGTATCATTCACGCGAAGCCCATGCCAAAGGTGATTCGATCGGGAACGGAAAGGAAATGCCGCTCGCTGGTGACGTATCCCGACAATTGTCATTTTCTGTCCGCGAGTTAGCTTTGTGGAATGACAGGAACCGTCCTCCGCACCGTGCTGCTGCTCTCGCTCTCCAACGTCTTCATGACCTTCGCCTGGTACGCGCACCTGAAGAACCTCTCGGACCGGCCCTGGTGGATCGCGGCGCTGGCCAGCTGGGGCATCGCGCTGTTCGAGTACCTGCTCCAGGTGCCGGCCAACCGGATCGGCCACACCGTCCTGACGGTGGCCCAGCTCAAGATCCTGCAGGAGGCGATCGCCTTGACGGTCTTCGTCCCTTTCCTGGTGCTCTACCTCAAGGAGCCGCTGCGCTGGAACTACCTGGCGGCTGGAGGCTGCATCCTGCTGGCGGTCTGGCTGGTGTTCCGGGCCTGAGACAATTTCCGACAAACTGACTGGAGATGGACAATTTCTGTCCGATCGCAACGCTGTGATGTCGAGTCCGTCGCAAGAGAGACATTCTGGTGCGTTAACAATTGGCAATCAACCCGTCAGGTTGCTTGGTTGTCATTCGCAGTTCACTTTTGCCGATCTGCGGGGCTTCCTTGCATAGTGGCTGGCATGTTCTGTGCTTCGCTGCCGTCCATGTCCAACTACCAACCTGGGGAGATTTGGCTCCTCGTGTCCACGGCCCTGGTCTTCTTCATGCAAGCCGGCTTCCTCTGCCTGGAGGCGGGAGCCGTGCGCCAGAAGAACAGCGTCAACGTCGCCATCAAGAACTTCGTGGTCGAGATCCTGACCAGCTGCGCCTTCTTCACTTGCGGCTACGCCCTGATGTTCGGGGATTCCTGGCGCGGTGTGGTGGGAGCCGCCGCCCCGGCGCTGCTGGGCCTGCCCCAGGACAAGCTCCTGCACTTCCTGTTCCAGATGGTGTTCTGCGGGACCGCCGCGACCATCGTCTCGGGAGCGGTGGCTGAGCGGCTGCGTTTCCTGCCGTTCCTGCTGGAGTCAGCCGTGCTCTCGGCCTTCCTCTATCCGCTCTTCGGGCACTGGGCCTGGGCCGGCGGCTGGTTGGCCGCCATCGGCTACCACGATTTCGCAGGCTCCTCGGTGGTGCACCTGATGGGTGCGGGAGTGGGCCTGACGGGCGTCCTGCTGCTGGGGCCGCGCCGGGGGCGCTTCGTGGAGGGGAAGCCGCGCGCCATCCAAGGCGACAACCTGATCCTTTCCGCTCTGGGCACCTTCATCCTGTTCTTCGGATGGATCGGCTTCAACGGCGGCAGCGCTCCGTTCGGGCACGCCACCGGACTGATCGTGGCCAACACCGTGCTGGCCGGATGCTTCGCTGGCATGGTGGCGATGATGAGCAGCTGGCTCACGCGCGGCGTGGCCGACGTGGGCATGATCATGAACGGCACGCTGGGAGGACTGGTGGCCATTACGGCTTGCGCCGACACGGTGCCGCTGCAGAGCGCACCGGTGATCGGGCTGCTGGCGGGTCTGACCGTCCATGCCGCCACCTGGGCGTTGGAGCGGCTGGCGATTGATGACGCCGTGGGCGCGGTCCCGGTGCACGGCGCCTGTGGGCTGCTGGGAATCCTAGCCACGCCGCTCTTCTGCAGCGCGTCGGCCCTGGGCACGCAGATCCAGACCTACCACATGAGCTCTCGTTGGGACTGGCTGGGTGTGCAGGCGCTGGGTGCGGTGGCCTGCATGGCGGTCTCGATGGGCGGAGGAGTCCTCACCTGGCTTGCCATCGGCAAGCTCACGGCGCTGCGCGTCAGCGCCGAGGGCGAGGAGGTCGGGATGAACTACAGCGAGCACCGACTGGTGAACGACGTGTCGGGAGGTCAGCCATGAGGCCCATGGAGCTGCAGGCCGCCCAGGTGGTGGGACGTTGCCGGTTGATCTCGCAGCTGGGGCATGGCTCGATGGGCGTGGTCTGGAAGGCCCACCATCTGGCCCTGGACATTCCCGTGGCCGTCAAGGTGGTGCGGTCGTTGGACCTGGGAGATCCTGTCAAGCACCGGCAACGCCTGCAGCGCGAGGCGCGCCTGGCCGCGCGCCTGAACCATCCGGGCATCGTGCGCGTGCTGGACTTCTGCGAGGACGAGGGCTTGCCCCTCCTGGTGATGGAGCTGGTGGAGGGCCCGACGCTCGACGCCTACCTGCGGGGGCACGGGCCGTTCGTCGAACGCACCGCGCTCCTGATGGCCTACCACCTGTCTGGTGCCTTGCAGGCCGCTCACGAGGCAGGCATCATCCACCGCGACCTCAAGCCCAGCAACGTGCTGATCTCCGCCGACGGCATGCTCAAGCTCAGCGACCTGGGCTTGGCCCGTCCGCTGTCCGATTCCTCCCTGACCGACCAGAAGAATGTAATGGGCACCCCGCTCTACATGGCGCCCGAGCTGTTCACGCGCGTCTCCGATCCCGATCCCCGTTGCGACCTCTACTCACTGGGCGTGCTGCTCTACCAGCTGATCACCGGGGTGGTCCCCTTCCAGGGCAGCACGGCCCAGGTCATCCACGCTCAGCTTCACCTGACGCCCGACTTGGATCGCATCCCGCTGCGGTCGCGACAGATCCTGTCAAAACTGCTCGACAAGGATCCGGACCGCCGCTTTCAGGGCGCCCGCGAGGTGCGCGAGGCCATCAGGGGCTGTGTCCAGGCGATGGACGCGCAGCAGAGGTCCTCCGAAGCGGTGGCCCGCCCGGGCGGTAGCGGGGGGACCGAGTCGCGCCTCCTGGTGCGACTGGAGAAGAGCCTCTCGACCGAATCGATCTCGGGAGGAAAGACCATCGTGCACACTACCGGCAAGGAGCGGCTGATCGTGGCGCTCCTCTTGGGCCTGCTGGTGTGCGTCGGGGTGCTGGGCCTGCTCTGGATGCGCTGACGGAATCCACTGGCGGCACGGATCATTCATATGTATATTTATTCATATGAATGATGAGTCACTTGTGTCGGACGCTTCGAACCTGCTCAAGCTGATGGCGGACCCGACCCGGCTGCGCATCGTGATGCACCTGCGGCAAGGCGCATCGGCGGTCACCGACATCGCCCAGGCCCTGGGCATGGAGCAGTCCGCCGTGTCGCACCAGCTCTCGCGCCTGCTAGCGGGCGGGTTGGTGACCAACCGGCGCGACGGCAAGCGGATCCACTACCGGCTGGCCGACCACCACGTGAAGCGGATCCTGGTGGCGGCGCTGGAACACGCGGGAGAAGGCTGATGGGACACGATCACGATCACAGCCACGGCGCCTGCGCGCACGGCCGCGTCCAGGAAGGCTCCTCCCTTCGGGCGCGCTTCGCCTGGGGAAGCGCCGTCAACCTGGGCTTTGTGGGCGTCGAGGCCTTTTGGGCCTGGCGCAGCGGCTCGATGGCGCTGTGGGCCGATGCGGGACACAACCTGGGCGATGTGCTGGGATTGCTGCTGGCGCTGGTCGGTGCGATGCTGTCGGCACGCCGTCCGGACGCCCGCTACAGCTTCGGAATGCGTCGCGCCTCGGGCCTGGCCGCCTTGGCCAATGCCCTGATCCTGCTGGTTGGGACGCTCTGGATCGCCGGTGAGGCGATCGTGCGGCTGCTCGATCCGATTCCCGTGGAGATGGGCTCTGTCCCTTGGATTGCCCTGGGTGGAGTGGCGGTGAACGGGCTGTCGGCGCTGCTCTTCCTGGGAGATCGACATGACCTCAATGTGCGCGCGGCCTTCCTCCACCTGGCGGGGGATGCCGCCGTCTCGGCTGCGGTCGCCCTGGGGGCGGTGCTGGTGCTGGCCACCGGCTGGGTCCGACTCGATCCGCTGCTAGCCTTGGCGGTGTGCGGGTTCCTCCTCAAAGAGACCTGGCCGATCTTCCGGCAGGCCCTAGACATGAACCTCGATGCGGTCCCGACCCGCCTGGACGCGACCGAGGTCGGCAACTGGCTAGAGATGCAGGAGGGCGTGGTGGAGGTCCACGACTTGCATGTCTGGAGCCTGGGGACCCGCGAGGTGGCTTTGTCGGTCCACCTAGTGATGCCTTCGCAGGATCTTCGTTTCGATGTGGTGCGCGAGGGTTTGCGGACGCGTTTCGGCATCGGGCACTCCACCATCCAGTGCGAGCGGGAGGCCTGTCCGCAGCGCTGCGCCTGAGCGGCAGGGCCGGTGCACTATATTTGCCGCATGCGCTCCTTGCTTCTTCTTGTCGCTACCGTCTCGGCCTTGCATGCCGGCGAATCTACCCTCAAGGTGAAGCCGGGCGAGGTGGCTCCGCGTTTTATGCTTCCCAAGTTGGACGACGACCGCCAGCGGCTGGCGCTTTCCCAGTTCGTGGATTCCGCCAAGTGCTCGCGCCAGAAGAGCTGCAAGCCGGTGGTGATGGCCTTCTGGTCCACCAGCTGCGTGCCGTGCCGCAAGGAGCTTCCGCGCCTGCAGGCCTGGGCCGACCAGCGGCCCGATGTGGTCTTCTGGCCGATCCTGGTGGACGCCACCACCGAGTCGACCAAGGGGCTGCAGTGGCTGGAGAGCGTGGGTGTGGCTTCCAAGGGATTGCAGGACCCGTACCAGGCAGTGGGGGCGCGATACGGCGTTTGCGAGCACTCGCTGTGCAACGTGCCCGCACTGGTGGCCATCGGCTCCGACGGCCGCGTGAAGGTCGCTCATCAAGGCTACGCCGAGACATCGCCTCTGGAGCAGGAGCTCAACAAGGCGTTGCCGCAGGGCAAGTGATGAGGAGCTTGGCCCCGTGCTCCAGGTGCGTCCCCTGAAGAACGGGCGGACCTTGGGCTTGGTCGCCGCCATGCTGACCGGTGCGCTCTTTCCTGCGTTGCACGCGGCCCAGTTCCTGGTGCGCCCAGGCTGCATGCTCCTCTTGTTCCTGGCATTTCTGGGACTGCCTGCCGGGCTTCCGCACCTCCACGCCAGCCAGCTGCGCATCCTTGTGGCTTCCTGGCTTTTGGCGCTTCTCGGTTGCGCCGGACTGTGGTTTTTCAGCCATGACCTGGCCCTGATCGCGCTGCTCTTGGTCCTCACGCCCACGGCGACGGCTTCCCCGGTGGTGACGGCATTGCTCGGGGGGCGCGCCGAATACCCGGCCACCATGGTGCTCCTCACCAGCCTGGTCCAGCCACCGTTGGTGGTGCTGGCGGTCGCGCGGCTGGGGGCATCCCACGGACATGCCGATCTTCTGCCCATGATGGGCTCCACACTCCTGACCATCCTGGGGCCCTGGATCCTGGCGCGACTCCTGCTGCGCGGCCTTCCCGAGCGCGGTCGCACGGAGTTGCTGCGTTTGCGCAGCCTTTCGTTCTGGCTGTGGCTGGTCGTGCTAGCGGTGGCGATGGCGGGCGCCAGCGAATTCCTGCACCGGGGCTTGGAACCATGGTGGGTCGTGGGAACCATCGGCCTACTTTCCTTGGCGGTGTGCGCCTTGAACTTCGGGATCGGCCGTCGGTTGGGAGGAACCCTCCATCCGCTGGAAGCGGGGCAAGCGATGGGCCAGAAGAACACCACCTTCAGCCTGTGGTTTGCCCTGACCTATCTATCGCCGCTGGTTGCGCTCGGGCCGGCCAGCTACATCCTGTGGCACAATCTCTGGAATGCCTGGCAGCTGCGCGGCGCGGGGGGTGGCGAGGAGGAATAGGGCACAGCGCATCCGCACGAATTCCTGTGGCAGCAGGCGTGGAATTGTGTGAGACTGTGTTGGCGCTCACCGGCCCAAACGCCGGGCAATCCCCAAGGACCTGATCCGGAACTTCCCGGGATGCGCGCGACCGATGCTGGCGGATTGGAAAATCCGCTCGATGCCCGCAGTGGGCAAGCACGGTGGCCCCAACGGGCCTTTGCCCGGATCGAGACCAAGGAACATTCGATGTGGAAGCCTGAAATCATCCTGACGTTTGTGAATGCCCGCAAGTTGGCGGCAGAGTACGACCGGCGCTCCCTGAGCGGACGAGACGACGATTCGATGCAGATGCGGCAGCGCGAGGCGGTCGGCGAGCAGCACGCCTTCGCGCGCCTGGCCTCGCTGCTGTGCGACGGGGACAACCCCGACCAAATGCTGGCCAAGGTCCAGGAAGCGAAGGAGGCGACTCCGCCCGTCTTGGCCGAGGACGGCATCGCCACCTTTCAGTATGCCCAAGCGTGCCGCGAGGTGGCCTCCATGATCCGTGACTACTTCGGCCGCGTCGAGTGGAACGTGCCGGAACGTGCATCCTACTGCTTGCTGTGACGGGGAGCCTGCTCCGACGGGGCGGTAGAGGCCTTGGGTTAGAGGGTTGTCTCTAGCCGCAAGCCGTCCCAGGCAGCTTCGATGCCTGCGGGCAGCCGGGCGGCAAGTTCGCGATGGCTCAGGTCGTGGGTCAGGTGGGTTAGGACGGTCCGCTTGGCGCGCAGGCGCTGCGCCATCTCGACGGCGGCGTCCAGATGGAAGTGGGTCGGGTGCGGGTTGGGGCGCAGCCCCGACAGCACCAGCACATCCAGGTCCTGCAGCAGTTCAATGCTGGATTCGGGAATGAAGTTCACGTCGGTCACGTAGGCGAGGTTTCCCACGCGGAATCCCAGCACGTCGAAGGGGCCGTGCTTGACCGGGATCGGAATCACCTGCTGACCGGCCTCCTGGAACGGTGCCGCGATGGCCTCCGGGATCAGGCTGGGCTTGCTCACGCCATTGGGATCGGCGGCTAGGCTGAAGGCGTAGGCGTGCCGACGCATCAGGAGGTCCAGCACGTACTGCTGACCACGGATGGTCAGCGGATGGGTCGGCAGGCTGAAGGGGCGGAGGTCGTCCAGTCCAGCCGTGTGGTCGGCGTGCTCGTGGGTGTACCAGACGGCATCCAGCGACCGGATGCCGGCGCGCAGGCATTGGGCCCGGAAGTCGGGGCCGGTGTCGATCACGACGCTGGAGGAGCCCCACTCCAGCAGCACGCTGGAGCGCAGTCGAAGGTCCTGGGCTTCCGGTGCGGTGCAGACGGGACACTTGCAGGTGATCACGGGAGTGCCGAAGGATCCGCCCGTGCCCAGGAATTCCAGCCGCAAGCGACCCGGTCCAGGGGGCTGGCGGAGCGTCATGCCTTGCGACTTCCTTCCAGGACAGGCACCGGATCTTCTCCCCACATGCAGTACCTGCCTCGGCCCGCGGCCTTGGCCCGGTACAGGGCATCGTCGGCGCGCTGCCAGAAGTCCATCCAGCTGCCCGCGTGCTCCGGGAAGAGCGCAAGCCCGATTGAAAGTGAGATGCGGATCTGACGTCCTCCGGACAGCTCCACGGGATGATCCCACACATCCTCAAGCAGCCGCTCGGCCAGCTTGCGGCCCCGCTCGGCGTTGAGTCCGGGCACCAAAATGATGAACTCGTCCCCGCCCTTGCGGCAGGCGATGTCGCCCACGCGCAGGCAGGCCCGCAGGCGCTCGGCCAGACGGACCAGCACCAGGTCACCTACGGGGTGGCCCCAGGAGTCGTTCACGTCCTTGAAGTGGTCCAGATCCAGCATCAGAAGGCCGGTGGAGTCGCCGCGGCGCTGGCAGTTGGACAGCTCCTCAAGGGCGCGCTCGTTGAAGTAGTTGGGGCGGTAGAGGCCGGTGAGGTCGTCGCGCAGCGCGGCCTCGCGCAGGCGGTCAATCAGGCGGGAATTCTCCAGGGCCAGCAAGGCCTGTCCGGAAAGGTCGGCAAGCACCTGCACGGCATCCTCAGGCAGGGGCTCGATCGAGTAGAGGTTGTCCACGAACAGGGCGCCCAGCAGCTGGGAACCCTTGCGCATGGGCAGCCACAGCCCGGGAAGATGGTTCTGCGGGGTCTCGTCCATGGATGGGATGCACGGCAGCGCATCCAGGGCGATGAGGCCGCTGCCGGTGCGAGCGCAGATCACGTTGCGGATGCTGTGTCCGTCGTCCTCGAACACCACGAAGGTGGCCCGGTCGAAGCCCATCTCTTCCACGGCCATCAGGGCGAAGTTCCCCAGCAGGGTCTCGGCGGTGTCGGAGGACTGCAGGGCGCGGGCCGTGGTGGTGGCGGCCTTGAGCAGACTTTCGGAACGCTTGGCCTGGCGGGTGCGCTGCACCAGCACCACGCCCACCACCAGGCTCTGGGCGAACAGCGGGAGCTTCTGCAGGATCTCGGCGGGGAAGGACTGGAAGCTGACCATGGCGACCAGGCCGATCAACGCGCCTTCCGAGACCAGCGGCACCAGCACCTCGAACTGGGTTCCCAGCGCATGCTGCCAAACGGCGTGTTCCTTGGTCAGCTCGGGAGGCAGCTGGTAGATGGGGATGAGATCGCTGCCTTCCATGCCACCCTGGTGATCGACCAGAGTCTCCTCGCAAAGCACGCCGTTCTTGGCGTCCAGCAGGTAGATGCGGACCTGTTCGATGGCGTCGACCATGCCCTTGAGGATCACGGATCCGGCCGCTTGGAAAGCGCGGTAGGACGTGTCACTGCCGCACAGCTGCAGGGCAGCTTCGGTGCCGACGTGGCCCAGGTCCTTGGGATAAAGGCGCTTCATGAGGGGGCGCTCATGTCCCACCCCAGCCGCAGCAGGGCGTTGAGTTCCTCGTCCACGTTGAGTGCGAGTTTGCGGGTCCGGTCGTCGATGCTTTCCCCGGCCAGGATGCTCCAGAGAATGTCGGAGAGGCCGCGTCCCAGGATGGACTCGATGGTGGCCCACATGGGATGGGCCGGGTAGATGCGTGCGTTCTGGATGCCTTGGCGCAGGGGACGCAAGGACTCCGCTCTGCCCTCGTCGCTCCAGAAGGCGCCTTCATGGGCAGGCAGGTCGCCGGAAGCCAGACTCCACTCGGCCATGAACTCGTCGGAGATCATGTGCCGCACCAGGGTCCAGGCGGCGTCGCCACCACTCCCGTTGCGAGGCACCACCAGCACCGATCCCCCGCCGCGCTGCACGGCTCCGGCAGGACCTGCAGGAATGGGCAGGTAGGTGATGGGCCAGTTCAGCTCCTTGGCGGAGGACGGATCGAGCAGGCCGCGAACGATGCGCCAGCTGTGGCCGATCAGGAAGACGAAGCGGCCTTCTTCATAGAAGTCCTGGGAAAGCCGGTAGGGCTGGATGGCTCCCATGTCGTTCTGGGTGCGGTTCACCTTCAGAAGATCCCTCAGGATCTCGAAGCCCGGCCGTGCGGACGGGTGCGAGAGGATAGCGGAATGGCCGTTGAGCAAGGTGCTCAGGTCCCAGCCGCCAGCCCACAGCCAGGAGGCGAGGTTGTGCAGCGTGACCGGCTCGGGGCGGCAGGTGATGCCCACGGGCAGCGGACGCATGGGGTCGATGGTGTCGCGCCGGGCGCCTTCGGCGATGGAATGGCACAGGGCGAGGAATCGTTCCCAGGTGGCGACGTCCTCGGGCGTGGTCTTGAGGATGTCCAACATGTCGGCGCGGGCGATCAGCCCACTGCACTCGGCCAGCCAGGGCACGCCTTGGCGGGTTCCACGGAACTGCACGGCCTCGTCGAGCCACGGAGCCAGGCAGGGGCGCTCTTCCACCCAGTCGGGGACCTCTTCCAAAAAGCCCAGGTGCGAGAGGGTGCCCATCCAGGTGGTGCCCACCTGCAGGACATCTGGCGGCTCGCCGCGCTTGAGCGCCTTCAGGATCTCGCGCCAAGCGATGCTCCACGGCAGCACCCGGATCTGCAGCTCCACCTGCGGGTTGCGCTTGGAGAAGCCACGCAACGCCTTGGCCGCGACATGCGATGTCAGCGAGCCGAGTTGAGTCGGCATGATCCAGAGGCGCAATGGACGAGAAGACATGTTCACCTAGGAAATAGGAATTCGCAAAGGCTGTGTAAGGAGACTCCAATCATATTCTAGCACATGTACTTCCTTCCAAGTGCTTGAAATTCATCCGCTTGGAAGAAATCCATGCGGGTCGAATCGGCCCCAGTGTTCCTATCTTCCCAGTCTTGAACATGAAAACGTCGTTGCATTCGAAATTCTGGATTCTGACAAGTCTATTGGCCGTCCTTGCGGGATGCTCCAGGGAAAAAGGCGATGTGGTGGCCACGGTGGGCGGTGAAAGCCTGACCCGGCAGGAACTGGAAGGGCTGGTGCCTCCGGAGCTGTCGCGCTACACCACCCGCGAGACTTACCTGGATCTGGTTCGCCGTTGGATCCAGACCCGCATCCTGGCCGACGAGGCCCGCAGCCGCAAGCTCCACAAGGAGCCGGATGTCCAGCGCCTGCTGGACGAGCAACGCGATGAGCTGCTCTCGCAGATCCTGGTCCAGCGGGTGTTCGATTCCATTCCCGATCCGTCGGACGCCGACGTGAAACGCTATTTCGAAACGCACCAGGAGGAATTCCTGCGTCGCGAGCCCGAAGTCTCGTTCATGCAGGTGCGCCTGCCCGACCAGCCTTCCGCCACCGCCTTGCGCGCGCGCCTCACCCCGGCCAACTTCGCTGAGGAAGCCGCGCGGCTGGACCCCGACTTGGCCCGCAACCCGCAGGCCACGCGCCTGTTCCGACGCGGCGAACTGGCTCCCGGCGTCGCCGAGGCCGTCTTCTCCCTCAAGGAAGGCGAGATCAGTCCCCCCGTGATGGACCAGGACGGCTGGCACATCTACCATCTGCTGTCGCGTGCCGCTTCCGGCAGTGTGCGTCCGCTGGCCACGGTGCAAGACGCCATCGTGGCGCGCCTGCGCGAGGACGAACGGCGCAAGCGCGTCCAGAACTGGGTGGCCGAGATGCGCCGAACCCGCAAGATCCAGATCTGGGAGGAACGCCTTCCCGGAACCGCCAACGCCGACACCGCTCAGAAACGGAACAAGCCATGAAGTCGCTTGCCCCAGTGCTTGCCCTCGCTGCCCTCGCCTACTCCCTGCCTCCCAAGGACGGCGTGGCCGCCCAGGTGGGCGATCAGACCATCTTCGCATCCGAGGTGCGCGAGGCCGCCAACGGCTTGGAGGGCAATCCGGTGCTGGGTTCGCTGCCCTACCCGGAACGCTGCCAGCGCATCCTGAGCCAGATGATCGACGACAAGATCCTGCTGGTGCGCGCCAAGCTCGACACCGTGGTGGTGAACGACGCCGACCTGACCTCCGAAGTGGAAGCTCGCATGCAGGAGATGCAGAAGAGTTTCGGTGGCGAGGAAGCCTTCCGCCAGTACCTGCTGATGCACCTGGGCCTGCAGCCCAGCGACATGCGTCTGCGCATCCTGCGCCAGATCCGCGACGACCGCACCCGCACGCGAGTGCGCGAGAAGTACGTGGGTCGCGTCCAGGTCACTCGGGAGGACGTCCAGTCGTTCTACGCCCAGTACAAGGATTCCCTGCCCAGCATGGCCGACCAGGTCAAGGTGTCTCAGATCCAGCTCAAGCTGGAGGTCCTGCCTTCCCGCGACAGCGTGGCCCGCGCCGAGGCCGTGGCCTTGGTGGAGCGCCTGAAGAAGGGCGAAGCCTTCGCCGACCTGGCGGCCAAGTGGTCCCAGGAGCCCAATGCCGACTCCACCAAGGGAGACATCGGCTACTTCAAGCGCGGCGACCTCGATCCCGCCTACGAGAAGGCCGCGCTGGCCCTGGACGCAGGCCAGTACACCATGGTGCCGGTCCGTTCTCGCTTCGGTTGGCACGTGATCCAGCTGGTCCAGAAGAAGGACGGCGAGTTCCGCACCCGCCACATCCTGCGCCTGGTGCGACCCGACTCCCTCGATGCCGCCCGCATCAAGGCCCAGGCCGACTCGCTGCGCCTGGTGTGCCAGAACGACACCTCCGCCTTCCCGCGCCTGGCCCGCCAGTTCTCCTCCGACCACGCCTCGGCCGCCTTCGGTGGCGTGCTGGGCTGGTTCGCCATGGACAAGCTCAAGGAGCCGTTCAAGTCGATGATGGAAGCCATCCCGGAAGGCCATGTAGGCGAGCCCAAGCTCCTAGGCGATGCCTGGACGCTCTTCCGCGTGGACAAGCGCGCCAAGAACCGCCAGATGAACCTGGACGAGGACTGGATGCTCCTGCAAAACTACGCCCAGGGCATCGTGTCGCAGAAGAAGCTCGAGATCTTCCTGCAGCGCTGGCGGGCCGAGACCAATGTCGAGCGTCGCATGGACGGCAAGGCCATTGCCGCCAGAGTCCCCGCACCCGTCGCTCCGTGAGCGACGGAACCTACGGGGCCTTGGCCCCGTGGTACGACGCCGTGATGGCACATGTGGACTACCCCCAGTGGGCTTCGCATGTGGAGTCGATCTGGAAGCACATTGGGGTCCGGCCGCGCTTCATCCTGGAGACGGCTGCTGGCACCTTGGCGCTGGCCCCGTACCTCAAGCGCGCCTCGCGCCGCTGGGTGCATTCCGACCTTTCGCTCGAGATGCTCTCCAATGCCCGCCCGCCCGCCTTGGGGATGAGCGATCGCGTAGCGGCAGACTTCCGCGCCCTGCCTTTTGCCCCCGCCAAGTTCGATGCGGTGCTGTGCCTGTACGACGCCATCAATTACTGCCTGATGGAAGAAGACTTGCGACGCTTCTTTGCTGAAGCCTTTCGCGTGCTCAAGCCCGGTGGCACCTTCATCTTCGACCACGTCACCAGCGTGACCTGCGCCCGCTATTTCCGCGACTTCACCACCCACGAGGAGGTCCAGGGCACCCACGTGGTGCGGGAATCCAGTTGGGATCCGATGGGTCGCCTGCAGCACAACCTGTTCACCTTCTTCCTGCCCGACGGCCAAGGCAAGTTCGTGCGCCGTCAGGAACACCACATGCAGAAGATGTGGCCCGGCACGCTGTTCCGCCGCCTGGCCGAGAAGGCTGGGTTCGTCTGGCTGGGCGCTTGGGACGACTTCACCCTGGATCCGGTCCGTCGCAATTCCGAGCGGGTCCACGTGGCCCTTCGCCGCCCCTCCTGAACGCTAGCCCCCGAGCTCCTTGAGCCGGTCGCGCAGGCGGGCCGCCCGTTCTTTGGAGTCTGGACCGCGCACCGTTCAACCGCGCATCCGGATGGCGCATCGCCCTCAGGACCCTTCAGGGCACTGCAAGCTTGCGGACCTCCACTTGGCTTCCCGAGGAGGACGCCCGTAGCACCAGAAACCGCTCGGGACGATCCAAGGACACGGATCCGCCCGATGCGACCGATCCTCTCCAAGCGGTCCTGCCGGCGAGATCGGTGGCCACCAGCTCGGCGCGCCCTTCGCCAGACCAGGTCACGGTCCACCCCTTGGGACGGCGGAAGGCGTTCAGGCTGCTGGAGTGCGGGGATGCCGTGCGGATCCCGATCCCGACCTCGTTGCGCCAGGGGGCGTCGTCGAGGAACAGGACATTTCCTGCCTGATAGGTCCACAAGGCTTCCGCGCCGCCAGGACGGGCATGGCCAAGGGCCTCCATCGTGAGGCCGCGCTTCCGCACCGATGCGCTGTCCCAGCCCGCGACGGGGACGAGGCTGTCCTTGGCATCGGGACGGTAGACTCCCGAGGGAGAGACCACATAGGGTTGCCCTTTTGGGCTTGCCAGCAAAGCGATCTGCCTTTCGTAGTTGGGCGGGGGCAGCTGGTTGCTGACCTTTCCGTGGCGATGGTAGAAGTAGCTTCCATCCCCGTACCAGAGGTCTCCTTGAGCATCGCACCACACGGACATGGGATAGTCCCAAGTCGAGAAGTCATGGAACCACTTTCCGCCCGTGGATTGCGCGAATCCCTTCCAGTTGACACCGCCTTGCGAGTAGTACCCGCCCACCACCAGCCTTCCGTCGGGGCAATATCCCAGAGTCAGGCTCCAGGTAGAGTCCAGCGTCTCGGTCGTCGGGGAGGCTTCCCCCCGGTAGCGGTAGATGGTGCTGGAGCTCGCGGCAGCGATCTCGCCATTCGAGGATGCCGCAAGCCCGATGACATTGGGCGCCTTCAGTTGGGAAATCGAATCGTTCACGAAACGGAAGATGTCGCCTTCGGTCTGGTAGGTCACGCCCCAGATCTCACCCGCCTTCCGTTCGACCAGCCCGTGGATGGCCCGGACGGGGAAGGTGCGGCGGCCTTTGGCGTCGTGGAGGGAGAGTCCTTCGGTGGTCGCCACCCAGACACGGCCCAGGGAATCCGGCATGACATCGTAGATGCCGATCCCGGGGAATCCGTCCTCGTAGAGCGGGTGGTTGGTCAAGCTCCCGGTGGCGATGTCCAGTTCCGCCACCGCCCCGATCCCGGAGGTGGTCCACAGCCGTCCTTGCTTGTCAGCGATCAAGTCCGGTGCGTAGCTGCTATTGAGGCTCGGCAGCGCCTTGCTGAAGGTGTCGAGCGCCGTTCCGTTCCAGACCAGGATGCAGCCACGGGATCGCACGTAGAGCCTGCCGTCGGATCCGAAGGCGATGTGGTCACTGCTTCCTGTCGTGGCCTTGGCAACCCACGACGTGCCGTCCCAACGCAGGAGTCCTCCACTCTCGGAGGCCCACATGGCTCCGTCGGGGGCCTTGCGGATGGATTGGAACCAGCCGTTCGGAGCCACGTAGTCGATCTTGCGGTCGGGGGAGATGCGTGCGATCCCCTTGCAGCCGGCCACCCAGAGGTTTCCGGCGCCATCGAAGGCCAGCGTGTTCAGGTATTCGCTCAGGCTGTCGGTCTTGAAGGTAGGGTGGTAAATCAAGGTCGTGTCCCGGAACGCGTACAGCCCGATCTGGGTGGCGACCCAGGCCACTCCGGAATCGTCCTCGGCGACGTCCATGACCCAGGTTCCGGTGGCCATGATCTTCCCGCCGCGGACCAGATAGCTTTGGCTGGGCCGGTCGGTATCGTACTGGGTCCAGAGATTGCCCTTGCGGTCCCGATGGACGGCCCCCAGGGCCTTGCTGAACTGGATCGGTTCCATCCGCGTGCCGTTCCAGCGCACGATCCCGGAATCCGTCCCGCTCAGGACGGATCCGTCCCGGTCCACCGCGAGGTGGATGGCGGTCTTTCCGGAAAAGTCGAACCCGGCGCGGTAGCGGACCTCCGCGACGGCCCCCGCGAAGGTGGACGAACAGGCCAGAAGGATGGCAATCAGAGTGGAACGGGTTCTCACGGAGTGGATCCTTTGGCTAGGACGGTGAACGGGGGACTCGGATCGTATGACGATCAGTGGTAATTATGCATCGATTTCGGGAGCGAAGCAACCGCCCCATTTCCAAAACCCCGGTCAAAATGTCAGGGGTCGTCTTGCCAAGAGCAGGCGTCTGCCTGGACCCGTTTCCCTAGCCCCCGAGCTCCTTGAGCCGGTCGCGCAGGCGGGCCGCCCGTTCGAAGTCGAGCTCCGCCGCGGCCTGCATCATGCGGTCGCGCAGCACGTCGACGTCATCCCAGGCTTCACCGTCCCCGATCGGGGCGATGGCATCGGCAGCCGAGGCCTTGGACTTGAGGGTGGGCTGGGCCTTGGATGGCTTGCCTCGGGTGCGTTTGGGCTTTGGGGCTGTCTCGGCAGCCTTCAGAATGCCGTCTTCGGCGTCTTCGCCCATGGCCAGGCGGTCATGGATCCTGCGCTTGGTGGAGGTCGGCGTGATGCCGTGCTCGATGTTGTAGGCCTCCTGGACCTTGCGGCGGCGGCCCGTCTCGTCCATGCAGGCGCGCATCGAGTCGGTGATGCGGTCGGCGTAGAAGATGACCTTGCCGTTCTGGTTGCGGCTGGCGCGTCCGGAGGTCTGGATCAGGGACGTGGTGCTGCGCAGGAAGCCTTCCTTGTCGGCATCCAGGATCGCGACCAACGAGACCTCGGGAAGGTCGAGGCCTTCGCGCAGCAGGTTGATGCCCACCAGCACGTCGAACTCGCCCTCGCGCAGGCCGCGGATCAGCTCGGAGCGTTCCATGGTGGTGACTTCGCTGTGGAGCCAGCGCACCGGCACGCCGTTCTTCGAGAGGTAGTCGGTGAGGTCCTCGGCCATGCGCTTGGTCAGGGTCGTCACCAGCACGCGCTCGTTCTTCGCACGGCGCAGGCGGATCTCCTCCATCAGGTCGTCGATCTGCCCCGCGATGGGGCGCACCTCGATGACGGGATCCAGGAGGCCCGTGGGACGCACGACAAGTTCTGTCACTTCACCGCCGGCGCGGTCGCGCTCGTACTTGGCCGGGGTGGCGCTCACGAAGAGGGTCTGCGGCAGGCGGCTCTCGAACTCCTGGAAGTTGAGCGGGCGGTTGTCCAGGGCGCAGGGCAGGCGGAAGCCGTAGTCCACCAGCATGGTCTTGCGCGAGCGGTCGCCGGCGAACATGCCGCCCACCTGCGGGACCGTGACGTGCGATTCGTCGATGACAAGCAGGAAGGGCTGGTCGAAGAAGTCGATCAGGGTGCTCGGCGGAGAGCCCTTGGGGCGGCCTTCCAGGATGCGGGAGTAGTTCTCCACGCCGCTGCAGTAGCCGGTCTCGGTGAGCATCTCCAGGTCGTAGAGGGTGCGGCTCTTGAGCCGTTCGTACTCGACGAGCTTGCCTTCCCGGGAGAACAGGGCGAGCTGGTCCTCCAGCTCCTGGCGCATCTCGGCAAGCGCCCGTTCCATGCCTTCGCTCTCGGTCTGGTAGTGGCGGGCGGGGAAGAGGGCGGCCACCGGCGGCTCGTCGATGAGCTTGCCCGTCAGCGGTTCGACCCAGCGCAGACGCTCGATCTCGTCGCCCAGGAACTCCACCCGCAGCACGCGGTCGTCGTAGGCGGGCTGAACCTCCACCACGTCGCCCCGCACCCGGAAGTGGCCTCGTTTGGCCTGGAAGTCGTTGCGCACGTACTGCATGTCCACCAGCTGGCGCAGGAAGACGTCGCGCTCCAGTTCCTGGCCGGGCAGCAGCTCGATGGCCTTGCGCAGGTACTCGGCGGGCGATCCGAGGCCGTAGATGCACGAGACGGTGGCCACCACCACGATGTCCTTGCGGGTCAGCAGCGAGGTCGTGGCCCGCAGCCGCAGCTTGTCGATCTCCTCGTTGGTGGAGGAGTCCTTCTCGATGTAGGTGTCGGTGGTGGGGATGTAGGCTTCGGGCTGGTAGTAGTCGTAGTACGACACGAAGTACTCGACGGCGTTCTTCGGGAAGAAGCCCTTGAACTCCTGGTAGAGCTGCGCCGCGAGGGTCTTGTTGTGCGAGAGCACCAGGGTCGGCAAGCCCAGTTCCTTGATGACGTTGGCCACTGTGAAGGTCTTGCCCGAACCGGTCACGCCCAGCACCACCTGGTCCGAGATGCCCTGACGGAAATTGTCCACAAGCTTTTCGATGGCCGCGGGCTGGTCGCCGGCCGGCTGGTAGTCCGAGACGAGCTCGAAGGGCCGCTCGATGGGCGTGATGAAACCTTCCATGGATCTCAAACTAACTGCTCAATCGTGCAGTTTCCACTAGAAACAGATGTATGAATCAAGCCGCATGGACTCGGACTGAAGTCCTCGCAGGATCCAAGCCGCCTTTGTCGGCAGCAACCACACGGTTGCCACGAAGTGGTGTTTCTTGCAATGGTCCATGCGAGGGGTTCAGCCCGAGCAGATGCATTGGCCATCGTATGAATCAAACGAAACGGGGACCTTGCGGTCCCCGTCGTTTTCAGCCTGTGGTTCCCAGTCCCGCCGCGATGGCGTTCACCGTGCTCAGCAGCGCGTCGAGCTGGATGGCCTTGGCGGGGTCCTCCTCGTCCAGTGGACGCCAGCTGCGCAAGAGGGTGATCTGGCGCCGGTGCAGCAGGGCCAGGGGCTCCTCGCGCAGGCGCAGCGAGCGGTCGAGCTTGGGACGGTGCACGGCGAAGGGCGTCCCGAAGAAGTCCTCCAGGAGCGAGATGGTGCGGGCGCGTTCCTCGAAGAGCTTGGGCAGGAAGAGCTTGCCCAGCGTCTCGTCGGCCAGTTCGCCATACTGATGCGCCACCGCCTCGCTGCCGGTGTGGACGGAGGACTCGATGTTGGTGAGCAGGAAGCGCGGGAAGGAGCGCTCCTTCACGATGCCGCGCAGGTACTGCCACAGTTCGGGGCGCTCGTCGCGAAGCTTCTCCAAGGCCGTGCCGGCGCCGTACCAGCCGGGGGCCAGGAAGCGCGACTGGCTCCACGAGAACACCCACGGAATGGCGCGCAGGTCGGCCACGCTGCGGCGTCCGCTGCGGCGCGAGGGACGCGATCCGATGCGGGCCCGCTCGATCACGTCCAGCGGGGTCACCTGCCCGAAGAAGGCCGCGAAGTCCTCGTGCTCCATCATCTCGCGCCACTTGGCCTGGCTGACCTGCTCCAGGAACGACAGGGCTTCGTCCTCGACGGCGCGGGAAATGGGCTCGGCGCGCCGCACCGAGGCCGCCACCGATCCGGCGCACATCAGCTCCAGGTTGTAGCGGGCCGTGATGCGGTTGGCGTACTTCTGCGAGATGGTCTCGCCCTGCTCGGTCACGCGCAGGCCGGTCATCAGGCTCTGCGGTGGGAGGGCGCGCAGGAAGCGGTCGGTGGGGCCGGCGCCTCGGCTGATGGTGCCGCCGCGCCCGTGGAAGATGCGCAGGTCGATGCCCAGCTCGTCGGCCACCGTCACCAGGAGTTCCTGGGTGCGTCGCACGCGCACCTGGCTGGCCACGATGCCGCCGTCCTTGCCGGAGTCGCTGTAGCCCACCATGATCACCTGCACGGGCCGTGCCGCCTGCGGTTCCCAGGTGGCGCGGGCCTTCTCCAGGCTGCGGCGCACGAAGGGGTGTGACAGGAACTGCCGCATGATCTCGGGGGCCCGGAACAGGTCGTCCAGGGTCTCGAACAGCGGGACCACGGCCACGCGGCTGACCCAGCCTTCGGGGGAGTGGGTCCAGAGCCCGGCCTCGCGGGCCAGGACAAAAACTGTCAAAAGATCCGAGAAGCTGCGGGTCATCGAGAGGATGGCATGCCCGAAGCCCTCCGGGCCGTAGTCGCGGATGTGTTCGGCCACCGCGCGCAGGGCGCCGACGGAGGTCTCGGCCTCGCCTTCCAGCGCGTCGCCGGGGGCCGCGAAGGGACGCGGCGTGGCCAGCTCCTTCTCCAGGAAGGTGCGGCGCTGCACCTCGCTCCACTGCGAGAAGGTGGCGTCTGGCACTCCGGCCTGCGACAGCAGGAGCTCCATGGCCTTGTCGTGGGTGCCGCTGTTCTGGCGCACGTCCAGGCGGGCCAGGTGGAATCCGAAGGTGATGACGTCGCGCTCCAGTGGCAGGATGTCGGTGTCGGCCAAGCGCTCGGCGCCCACGGCCTCCAGGCTGCGGCGCAGGACGGACAGGTCCTCCAGCACCTCGGACGGCGAGACGTAGAGGGGAGCCGACGGCACTTGGGCCGGGTCCTTGGGCAACCGCGCCAGCATCAGGTTGAAGAGCTGGCGCCACGGCTCGCCGACGTTGCGGTCGCGCGCCTTGCGGCCGGGTTCTCCCAGTCGCTCGGCCAGGAGCTCGACGCGCTCGGTGAGGATGGCGGGCGCCGCTTGGAGGGTCCCCGACAGGCTCAGGCGCGATGCCGCCTCGGCCAGGCGCTTGCGCAGGCGTTCCAGGGCGATGCCGCGCATGCGAAGGAGCGATGCGCGCGTGACCGCCGGGCTGACGTGGGGGTGTCCGTCGCGGTCGCCGCCCACCCAGGAGCCGAAGGACAGGCGTGGGTAGTTGGTGGCCTCGCGCAGCGGGGCGGCGTCCCAGCCGGCGTCGCGCCAGGCGTCGCGCAGGCGCTGGTCCAGGTCCTGCATGGCGTTGGGGAACACGGTGCCCAGGAAGTGGCAGGCGTTCTCCACCTCGTCGGCTACGGTGGGCTTGACCAGCTGGATTCCCCCGGTGCGCCACAACAGCTCCAGCAGTCCCACGATTTCCTCTTCGCAGGCCTCGCGTTCCCACGGGGTCCAGTGGGAGCTCTCCAGCTTGACCAGTTGCAGGTAGATGTTGCGGTGGTGCTCGAGCAGCGTGGTGCGGCGCGCCTCGGTGGGGTGGGCCGTGAGCACGGGCTCGATGCTCTCGCGGCGGATGGCCTCCAGCGCCTCGTCGGGGGCTGCCCCGCGTTCCTTGAGTCGCTTGAAGGCCCAGGCCCACAGGCCGCGCTCGGAAGACAGCCCATCGTGGGATTCCTTGATGCGTCGCACCTGGGCCGAGGCGTTCTCCTCGACCAGGTTCAGGATCTCGAAGGCGATGGTGTAGAGCCGCTCGGTCTCCGGAGGCGGAGCCCCTTCTGGAAGGCATCCGCCCCAAGGAATCCAGGCCGCCAGGTCGGATCGGCCTTGGCGCTTGAGCATGGCGCACAGCAGGCGCGAGAGGTGGGCAAGGTCGTGTTCCAGGCGTCCCTGGTTGGCTGGCGTCTTCGCGGCGTCGTTCATGTCCATGACAATACAAAGGAGCGCAGGCACGAGGCACCTCCTTTCCTTGTTGCTTTCCTGCGAATGGGAGCGTAAATTGACTAACTGTATGGTTAATAAAGAGTCCGAGAGCCGTAACGAGTCCCGCCAGCGCATCCTGGACACGGCCCGTGGCGTGTTCGCTGAAAAGGGCTTCGACGGCGCGCGGGTGGACGAGATCGCCCTGCGGGCCGGGGTCAACAAGGCGCTCATCTACTACTACTTCAAGAGCAAGGATGAGCTCCTCAAGGAGATCCTGCGGACCTTCCTTGAGGAACGCCGCACCAGTCGCCCCAAGTCCATTCAAAAAGGGGATGCAGGTTCGCTTCCTGACCAAATCGTCCGCTTCGACGTGGAGTTCCTGTTCGAGCGTCGCGACATCCTGCGCATCGCCATGATGGAGGATCTCCGCTCGTCCAGGGACAGGAACCTGACGTCGGGCACGGTGCTGAAGCATTGGCTCGAAGGTCTGGTGGAAGCGCGGAAGGATTACGTCGAGGCCGGATACGGCTTCCGCTATACCCCTCGGGTGGTGGTGGCCATGTACTTCCTCCACATGCTGCCGGTGGTGACCTTCTGCGCCATGGGCGAGACCTTGGCCCGGGAGACGGGCATGGACTTCGAGACGGTGCGCGAGGAGTTTCTGAAGCTGATGGTGGAGATGAATACCCACCATTTCCATTCGGTCTTCGGGAATTCCTGCATGGACACGACTCCTGAGGTGGCCTTGTCTGGGTTGGTCCCGATTCCTCCTTCGGACGTCATGATCCGTATCCGGGACGCCTTCTGCGACGGCCGTGCCATGGAGGCCGACGAGGTCAAGTCCATCCTGGCGGGAATCGTCGGGGACCCGGATCCGCTGTACGAAAAGCTGCTCAGCTACCGTTACTTCATGCAGGAAAAGGACGGGAAGCTGCGCTGGTGCGTGCCTGACGGCAAAGGCTCTGCGACGGCGGCTCCGAGCGTGGTCCGCGCTCCCCAGGCGCATCTCCAGGTCTCTCCCGAGGAACGGGCGACTCTGGTTGCCAAGCACATGCCCGAAGGTCGCTTGGAGACGTTTCCCTTGAAGGAAAAGGCGCGGGTCGCTGTGATCGAGCACATCGCGGGCGCCTTTCGCTCCGATCGGGTCTATTCCGAGCGCGAGGTGGATGCGCTCCTGAAAGGCCTGGCCGCCGATCACGCCAAGGCGCGCCGCTACCTGGTGGACTACGGCTTTTTGAACCGAACTCCCGACGGCAGCCGCTACTGGACCTGGGACGGCAGCCCGTCTTAGCGTCGGTGCAAATAAACGTGCAATAATTCACCAGTTCGAGCGTTTAAGAAAGAAAGGAGGGTGATGATGCTTGAAAATTTCCTGACTAACCAGTTAAACAGAAGCGAAACATGCAATGATCTAGGATCCATTCCGGTCGATTGGGAAGCGCTGCACCTGGAATGCAAGCACTGGACCGATGCGACGCTGGAACTGCGTCTCGAAGTGCGCGATCGCGTGATCTGCCGCTGTCTGGCGACGCGTCATGGTCTGGTCTTCCTCGACGACTCCGGTCCCGATTGGGCGCAAGAGCTGCTGGAGGAAGCCGCCGAGGAATGGCGTCGCCGCCTGCCTGTCGTCCACCTGCCGCTTTCGCTCTTCACCTGGACCCCATTGCCACCCTGAAAGGTCTCATCATGGATTCCGTTCGCCACCAGGGCACAGCGCCCGTCGGCAAACTGCTGCTGCAATATTCGTTGCCCGCCATCGCGGGATTCCTCGCCAACGCCCTCTACCAGTTCGTCGACCGCATCTTGGTCGGACGCGGCGTGGGCACCGAGGCGATGGCCGCCGTCACCTGCGCCTATCCCCTCACCATCCTGGCCATGGGCGTCGGGCTCTGGCTGGGCACTGGCACCGGCAACCAGATCTCCACCTTGCTTGGCAAGGGCGAGAAGGACGAGGCCGAGCGCGTGCTCGGACAGTCGGTGCGACTGGCCCTCCTGCTGGGAGGCGGTCTCTCGCTTCTCCTGATCGCGCTGGCTCGTCCCATCCTGCAAGGCTGCGGCGCCTCCGGCGCGGTGCTCGAGATGGCCATCCCCTATCTGCGCATCACCGCCGTGGGCCAGGTCTGCCTGATCGCCATCATCTCGATGGGCAACATCCTGCGCACCCAAGGACGGCCTGGTCTGGGCCTTGCCTTCATGGGCGTCGGCAACTTCGTGAACGCCTTCCTGGCGTGGCTGGCCATCTTCGTGCTGCACCTGGGCATCGCGGGAGCTGCCTTGGCCACCACCTTCACAGTGATCCTCAATCTCGCGGCCCTTCTGATTTTCGTGCAGGGGCCTTCGAGCGTGCTGCGCATCCGTCGCCGCCACCTGGGACACGATGCGGCCTTGGCCCGTTCCATCCTGACACTGGGCGCCCCGATGTTTCTGATGCAGATCCTGGGCACCCTGACTTTCCTGGCGGCCAACCACGGCGCGGCAGGGCTCGACGGTGTGCGGGGCGTGGCCTCGGTGGGCGTCTTCAACGCCGTCGCCATCCTGCTCATCTACGGGCCGTTGGGGATTGCCCAAGCCTTCCAGCCGCTGGTGGCCTACAACCGAGGGGCCGGTCGGCTCGATCGCGTGCGGGCCCTGCTCGGACGCACGCTGATTGCCACCACGGCCATGGGATCGGTCGCGGCGTTGGTGGTGGCCATCTTCCCGACTGCGGTGGCCGCGCTCTTCACCCGCCACGACACGCAGCTTGTGGACATCGTGGCGCGCGGCCTGCCTGTCTACATGATCTCGGTGGCGCTCTTCGGCATCCAGGGGACGGCTTCGCACTACTTCCTGGCCATCCACAAGCCCAAGCCGGCGGGCCTGCTCCTGCTCGGGCGGCAGATCCTTGCCATCCCGCTCTTCCTGATCCTGCCCAGGCACTTCGGGTTTCCCGGCCTCTTCCTGGTGGCTCCGCTCTCCGACGTGCCCATGGCCGCGCTTGCCGCCTGGATGCTGCACAAGGAATGGAAGGCCCTCGACCGGGACGAGGCTCCGATGGAGCCTGAGCCAGAGTCCGAGCCGCAGGCGGCCTGAAACGACGAAACCCCGCCGGACCGGCGGGGTTTCTTTTTGACAGAATCTGTCAAACCTTACATGTGGTAGTTGAAGCCCACCTTGATCGCGAGGTTGGAGAGGTCGTAGACCGGCTTCCTTGCCGTAGAACCCGTGGCCGAAGCCAGGCTCTCGATGTCACCATCGCTTTTGCCATCGTCTTCAAGCGTGTAGCTCTTCGACAAGTTGTTTCCGGTGATCTTGGCGTCGGTGGGTGCCCACTTGAGGCTCTGGGCCGCCAGTTCAACGGTCAGGCCCAAGCGCTCCTGCACCTTGAATTCGCCGCCCAAGGCGCCCTCGAAGCCGAAGGCCGTGCCGCCAGTGTATTCAGCCTTAGCTCCATCGACCTTCTGCTCGTCCGTCAGGCCGAAGCCGAAGACCAGGCCGAACTTGGCGTACGGAGTGAAGGGGCCCTTGGCGGCCACCACGATCGACGGAGTCAAGAGGACGCCTGTAAGGGTCGACTTGATCTTGTAATCCGTTTGCTTGGAAATGTCCTGCTCCTGGCCCAAGAGGTAGGACAGGTCGAGTTGGGCGCCGACGACATCGTTGTCGATCACACCGGCATGCACACCCAGCGGAATGGCCTTGCCGGCGTAGGTTCCGTAGATGTTCTCTGGAGAACTGGAGGTCGCATCGGTCCCTAGGACGCCGGAGGGCTGCCCGAGGGTATAGCCGACACTGGCGCCCACGTAGGGCTTGACGACGGCCATGGAAGATGCGGCACTGACCGCCAAGGCGGCGACGAGGATCTTTTTCATCTGAGGACTCCTGAGTTGGGTAACGGACAAACGGGGCGCTTTGGCGCGATCCCGGAGTGCCAAAGACGATAGAAAATTGCGAGGCGGTCGGGTACCGTGCGGGGAACGGACAAAAAGAAACCCGTCCCGGCGATAGCCGAAACGGGTTTTGACAGGATTTGTCTACGAACGATTACTCGTCGGAGACGGTCTTGCGGCCTTGGCGCTTGCGGGAGTTCTCGTCCAGGTACATCTTGCGCAGGCGGATGAAGCTGGGGGTCATCTCCACGATCTCGTCGGAATTGATCCAGGTGATGGCTTCTTCCAAGGAAAGTTCCTTGGCCGGAGTCAGCGACACGGTATCGTCCGAGCCGGAGGCGCGCATGTTGGTGAGCTTCTTGCCCTTGACCACGTTGACGACGATGTCGTCTTCGCGGCAATGCTCGCCCACGATCATGCCGGTGTAGCAAGCGGTGCCGGGAGAAGCGAATAGAACGCCGCGATCCTGCATGTTGTAGAGGGAATAGGCGGTGGCGTCGCCGTCTTCCTTCGAGATCATCGCGCCTTCCTTGCGCTCGGCGATGTCGCCCTTGATCGGCTCGTAGCCCTTGAAGATGGTCTGGATCACGGCATAGCCGCGAGTCAGCGACAACAACTTGGAGCGCACGCCGATCAGGCCGCGGGAAGGGATCTCGTAGATCACCTGGGTGGAGGCGCCATTGGACTCCATGTGGACCATCTCGCCGCGACGGGAGCCCAGCTCCTGGATCACGGGACCCTGGTGCTCGGTCGGAACGTCCACGGTGAAGGTCTCGATGGGCTCGCAGATCTTTCCGTCGATCTCGCGGATGATCACCTGCGGGCGCCCGACGGCGAACTCGTAGCCTTCGCGGCGCATCTTCTCGATCAGGATCGAGATGTGCAGCACGCCGCGACCGGCCACCAGGTACTTGGAAGGATCGGCCTGCTGTTCCACGCGAAGCGCCACGTCACCCAAAGACTCGCGGTTCAGGCGATCGCCGATCTGGGTGGAGGTGACGAACTTGCCTTCCTTGCCGGCCAAGGGGGAGTCGTTGACCTGGAAGATCATCGAGATGGTCGGCGGATCGACGGTGATGCGCTCCTGCACGACGGGACGCTCGGGATCGACGATGGTGTCGCCGAGCTCGAAGTCCTGCACGCCAGCCAACTGAACGATCTGGCCGGGGCCCGCTTCGTCAATTTCCGTGAGCTTGAGTCCGTAGTAGGCGTAGATCTTGGTGCAGCGGGTGCGGCGGATGGAGCCGTCTTCCTGCGACAGACCGATGGTCTGGTTCACCTTGATGGTGCCCTGCTTCACGCGGCCGATGGCCAGACGGCCAAGGAACTCGCTGTAGTCCAGGGACGAGATGAGCATCGAAAGCGGCTCGGTGTGGTCGCCCTTGGGAGCCGGGATCTTCTCGATGATCTGATCGAACATCGGAGCGAAGTCGGAATCGGGCTGATCCATCTCCATCTTGCAGATGCCGTTGCGAGCGGCTGCGTAGATGTGGGGGAAGTCGAGCTGCTTGTCGGTCGCGCCCAGTTCCATGAACAGGTCAAACACCTTGTCCAAGGATCCGTGGGGGTCGCAACCGGGGCGGTCGATCTTGTTCACAACGACGATGGGCTGGATTCCCAGCTCCAAGGCCTTCTTGAGCACAAAGCGGGTCTGTGCCATGGGGCCGTCGAAGGCGTCCACGACCAGCATCACGCCGTCGACCGTGGAAAGCACGCGCTCCACCTGGCCGCCGAAGTCGGCGTGTCCCGGAGTGTCCACGATGTTGATGAAGTGACCCTTCCAATTGATGGAAGTGTTCTTCGAGAGGATGGTGATGCCGCGTTCACGCTCCAAGTCATTGGAGTCCATCACACGTTCGGCGACCTCCTGGTTCTCGCGGAAGGCACCGCCCTGGCGGAGCATTTGGTCCACGAGGGTAGTCTTACCGTGATCAACGTGAGCGATGATGGCGACATTTCGGATTTTGCTGGCTTCAATCATGACGGGCGCAAGTTAAGAACCAAAAGGCCTTTTGGCTGTCTCAATTGCATTGCAATCGCAAACCTGTGCACAAAGGAGCAAAAGCCAAGGGGCCTGATCCGGCCCTGCTCGCCCCCGAATCCGGGGGCTCGTCAAGCCGCCCTGCGGCCGTCTTGCCCCAATCCGGGCGACGGTCCGGGGCAGGTCTATGCGACCAGGAGCTTCCAGAACTTGCGCTTGCCGGCCTTCAGGACGTGCTCGCCGGCGGCAAGGATCTGCTGCGGGTCGGTGATCTTCTCGCCGTTCAGCGACACGCCGCCGTTCTGGATCAGCTTGCGGCCTTCGCCCTTGCTGGCCACTGCGGCCACGTTCACCAGGCAATCGAGCACGGTCGTGCCCGCAGCCACATCTGCGGTGGCTGTGTCCTCGGGGAGCGCATCGCCACGGTGCACGGCGGCTTCGCGCTCGGCGGCTTCCTTGGCGGCGGCTTCGCCGTGGTACTGGCGCACGATCTCGCCCGCCAGCCAGGCCTTCCAGGCGCGGATCTGGGCGCCGTCCTGGGCTGTGCGGGCCTTCCAGGCATCGATCTCGGTAAGCGGCAGGTCGGTCAGGAGCGTGGTGTAGCTCTCGCACTGGCTGTCGGGCAGGGAGTAGATCTTGTGGTACATGACCTGGGCCGGTTCGGTGATGCCCACGTAGTTGCCCAGCGACTTCGACATCTTCTCGTTGCCGCAAGTGCCCAGCAAAATGGGCATGAAGAGTCCCACCTGGGGCTCCTGGTGCGGCATCCCCATGACATCGCACAGCGCCGCGTCGCGCTGCAGCTCGCGTCCACGCAGCACGTTGAACTTTTGGTCGGTGCCGCCCAGCTCCACGTCGGCCTGGATCATCACGGAGTCCAGCCCCTGCATGAGAGGGTAGAGGAACTCGTGCAGCGAGATGGGGTTGCCAGCGGCGTGGCGGTTCTGGAAGTCCTGGCGCTCCAGCATCTGGGCCACCGTGATGCGGCTCATCAGTTCGGTGACCTTGTCGAAGGAAAGTGAACCGAACCAGGTGCCGTTGTACACAACCTCGGTTTTGTCCGGATCGACAACGCGGAAGAACTGTTCCTTGTAGGTCTCGGCGTTCTGGAGCACCTGCTGGTGGGTCAGGCGCGCACGGGTCTTGGTTTTGCCCGACGGGTCGCCCACGGTGGCGGTGTAGTCTCCCACGATCAGCACGGCCTGATGGCCGAGATCCTGGAATTGGCGGAGCTTGCGCATGACCACCGTGTGGCCGATGTGGACATCGGGGGCGGTGGGATCCACGCCCAGCTTGATGCGCAGGGGCTTATTCGTGGCCACGCTCTTCTCGAGCTTCTGGAGCAGGTCCTTCTCGTCGATGAGATCGATGATGCCGCGCTTGAGGATTTCGAGCTGTTCACGAGCCGTACGCACAGTTGTTTCTCCGGAGTGGAAGTGAGCCAGGAAAGGTAACCGCGCGAGGGTCAGATTTCCCAAAAGGCCGACGGAGGTAAATACCTTTGTCCTATGATCAATCCGAGACTTGTTCGCGAAGAACCCGATACCCTCCGCGCCGGCTGGAAACGCCGCGGATTCGATGCACCGGTCGATCGCCTGGTTGAGCTGGAGGCGCGCCGCCGCAGCCTAATCAGCGGCGTCGAAAACGCCAAGGCCGCCAAAAACGCCGCCTCCGCCGAGGTGGGCAAGCTCAAGCGCGAGGGCAAGGACGCCTCCGAGGCCATCGCCGCCATCAAGCTGCGCGGTGACGAACAGGCTGAAGCGGAAAAGGAACTCGTCGAGGTCGAGAGCGAGTTCGAGTCGATCCTGATGGGTCTGCCCAACCTGCCGCTGGACAGCGTCCCGGATGGCCGCACCGCCGAAGACAACGTCGTGGTGCGCACCTGGGGCCAAGTCCCCACCATCATCGAGGGCGCCCGCGACCACCTCGCCGTGGGCGAGAGCCTGAAGCTGTTCGATTTCAAGCGTGGCTCGAAGATCTCCGGAGCCGGTTTTCCCGTCTACACCGGCTGGGGTGCCCGCCTCGAACGCGCCCTGATCTCCTGGTTCCTGGACGAGCACCGCGCGGCCGGGTTCCTCGAGGTCCAGCCGCCGCACATGGTCAACCGCAAGAGCATGACCGGAACCGGCAACCTGCCCAAGTTCGAAGAGCAGCTCTACCACTGCGGTGAAGACGACCTGTTCTTGATCCCCACCGCCGAGGTGCCGGTCACCAACCTGCACGCCGACGAGATCCTGGAGCCCAAGGACCTGCCGATCCGCTACAGCGCCTACACCCCCTGCTTCCGCCGCGAGGCCGGCAGCTACGGCAAGGACACCAAGGGCTTCCTGCGCCTGCACCAGTTCGACAAGGTCGAGATGGTCTGGTTCAGTGCCCCGGAAAAGAGCGAAGAGGCCCACGAGATCCTGACCGCCCAGGCGGAGAAGCTCATCCAGAAGCTCGGCCTGCACTACCGCGTGCTTTTGCTTTGCGCCGGTGACATGGGCTTCGGCGCCGCCAAGTGCTACGACCTTGAGGTCTGGGCACCGGTGGAACAGAAGTGGCTCGAAGTGAGCTCGTGCTCAAACTTCGGCGACTTCCAGGCCCGCCGCGCCGCCATCCGTACCCGTGGTGAGGACGGCAAGCCCGTGCTGGCCCACACGCTCAACGGTTCTGGCTTGGCCACGCCGCGCATCCTGGTCGCGCTCCTGGAGACTTACCAGCAGGCCGATGGCTCCTTCCTGGTTCCCGAAGTCCTGCGCCCGTACCTGGGCGGGGTCGAGAGGATCACCGCCTGACCGGAGTCTCGCTCTTCGGGCGTGCGCTCAATCGTCTGCACGGGCTCCTGTCGCGCGTCTACCAGCACGCTCCCTACCGGGCCCGCGTGCTGGGCCTGGGCGTGGCCCTGGGTGTGACTGGGCTGCTGCTCCTGGGACATTCCGCCTTGGTGCTGGAGCTCCAGGAAAGTTCCCAACACATGGCCGACCGCGAAGCCACGCTTTACGCCTGGGCGTTGACCCAGCGCCTGCAGCACCGTCAGGATGACGACTTCCTGCAGGACGTGATGCGCGGCTCCGACGTGCCGCTGGTGTACACCTCCCTGGACGGGACGGTGCGCCACTGGCACAACCTGGTGCTGGAGGACGACAGCATTCCCGATCCGCCCACCAGCCTGGACGAGGCTCGGATCGACGCCATCGAACGATTCATCAAGGAGTGCTCCCGCCAGGAACACGTGCGCCCCATCGTGGTGGGCGGCACGCCGGTGGGAATCCTCTATCACGGCAGCTACGGGGCCTCGTGGCGTTTTCCGGCCTTCTTCGCCTCGGGTGCCTTGGTCCTCCTGATCCTGGGCTTCGTGGGCTGGGTAGCGCTGCGGATCATGCAAAGCACCGAGCGCAGCCTCTTGTGGGTGGGGCTGGCGCGCGAGACGGCTCACCAGTTGGGCACTCCGATCTCGGCCTTGATGGGCTGGATTGAACTGTTGCGTTTGCGCGCCCAGAATCCCAGCAATCCAGAGAAGTTCAAACAGATCGCCGACGAGATGGACAGAGACCTGGGGCGCTTGCGCCAAGTGGCCGACCGCTTCTCGCAGATCGGTTCGCGCCCCGATTTCCGGGCCGTGGACATCGACGGCACGGTGCAGGGTGTGGCCGACTACTTCCGGCCGCGCCTGCCGCACCAGGACCGCAAGGTGGAGCTGTGGGCGGAACTGGAACAAGCGCCGCGCATCCAGGCCAATGCCGAACTGCTGGGCTGGGTGCTGGAAAACCTGGTCAAGAACGCTTTGGACGCGATGGACAAGGAACGTGGAGAGATCCACATCCGTACCGCAGCCTCCCGTAATGGCCAGGCCTTGATCGAGGTGGAAGACAACGGCAAGGGCCTGTCGCGCGATGACCAACGCAACGTGTTCCTGCCCGGCTGGACCACCAAGAAGCGCGGCTGGGGACTGGGGCTTGCCCTGGCGCGCCGCATCGTGGAGCAGTACCACGGCGGCCGGATCTGGATCCGTCGCTCACGGGTCGGCGAAGGCACCGTCTTTGCCATTTTACTTCCCGCCGTCCCGCCCGACGCCGAGGATTCAGTCGAGAGCTGAAGCTTTGCCAAGCGTTCAAGCCCTCGCACAGGCTTAGAACACCCGGTGTGGCGAGTTGGTGATTGTCACCTTCGGTGGCTCGGAACCTGCGAGAGCCTAGCCGAGCAACATAGCCTTGCCTCCACAGTTAGGTTCGTTCTAGCGGGAGATGGCCACCACACCTTTGACTTCGATTTGGCTCCACTTTCCTCCGTTGGTAGAGGGCACGCGCAGCTTGACAGTGTAGGGGTAGAGTCCGTTGGCGACGGCATTCCCGAAGTCGTCGTGCAGATCCCAGACGGCGCGTGGGAGGATGTTCCCGGTCTGTGTGAGGTCGGTCCGCAGGATCTTGATGAGCTTGCCCGAGAGGGTGTGGATGCGGATGGAGGCCTGGATGCTGGCAGGGACGGTGCTGTTGG
>Ga0302287_10000038_pt1 | contig 123281 bp, 108 predicted proteins | sample III_Fen_E2_4_FD_200452 | JGI IMG/M metagenome (GOLD analysis project Ga0302287, IMG submission 200452) | Peat permafrost microbial communities from Stordalen Mire near Abisko, Sweden - III_Fen_E2_4 | ecosystem: Environmental > Terrestrial > Soil > Wetlands > Permafrost | place: Sweden... | reverse complement strand
GTACGGATCAAGTCTCGGGGACACAGAAGCTACGAAGCCTTCAAAAGGGACATTCTCTTCCACCTCGGAGGTCTGGACTTGCATCCGGTTTTCCTTGCATGAACCACGCATTTCGGCGTAGACCCCGAAATATCTACTGGAGCCTAGTTCTGCGGTAGTTTGATATGGAATCATGTAACCCGCTCCAACAAGCATGCTATGCACAAGATGCGAGCAGTCGATATGTTTAATTCCATCCGCATCATTTCCATCGCCTCCGAATTTGTATTTATAATTGGACTTAAAATTCAAACGCTGATTTAGAATCTCAGATGCACTCATTTAATGGGCTCGCAGCTCAACGTAGTGTCAATGGTTGGGCTTAACCTAATGATGCTGTTAAGTTTCTTCTGAGTCCCTTTCGATGGCGATTGTTTGTAGCACGCATAGGCATGAGCTGTATCTTCTGATTTTTTTGCAGCGATAAGCATGATATCGCCGATTCCGTAAGAAAATTTCTTGCACGAGCAAGCAGCATTTCCATCAAATAGAACACTGATTGCCTTTGATGCATCTTGGCAGCTTTGAAGGCCTTCGCAGTAGCTGTCGGCAAGCGCTGCATATCCGGATAAAACCCCGCCCTCCGCAGCAATTTTCGCCAAAAGACGAATTGAATCAATCGAAAGCTCCGGGGCCATACCAGATTGGGAGAGATCAACTGCCGCCATGGCTCCCTCCGCACTTCCCGCATGCGCCGCACACAAGTATTTTGCCAGCGCCTTTTCGAAAAGCCGCTGATTTCCCGGCCCCTCAGGAGCTGCTTTTGCCTCCAGTCGATGCCCTTCCTCCAAGCAACGCTTAGCCTTAACAGGATCCGACACCGCCATCTTTAAAGACTGCGCCGAGAGAATCCCCGCCAAAAGGAGAACGAACAGATACTGCCACTTAGTCTTCATAGCGAAAAGTCCTTTCCATAGAGGTAACGCACCCGCTTCGACACCTCGCTCGTCGTCTCGTAAAGGCCGATGTCGTAGTCCAGCCATCCCCTAGTCGTCGGCATCTCCCAATCCGCAATAATGGGCTCGCGAATTCGCTTACCGTGGATGTGACCCGCATAGACGTGCGACGAAGGTCTCGATTCGCTGCCGTGCGCATGCGTTCCGTCCCCCGGAGAGGATTCCTGAGAATCAGGCGTCACGCGCAGATCGAGCTCAATGGACTCCTCCATAGGGCCAAGCGTCACGTCAGCCACCAAGTAAATGCGATCTCCGCGCACCACCGCGTCGAGATCCTTTCCCGCCTCATCCTGAAAGCGAAGGTTCTCGATCTTCACCGGCGGCAATAGCTTTGCCGCCGGACCGGCAAGCTCCAAGTCATATTCTGGAAGTCGGACCACCGGCACTAAAAGCCCCGTCGCATTGGAGGCCGCCACCGGCCAGCGCACGCGAAAAATTCCGGAGCGGATCTCGCCAGAAGCCCTGCCCTCGGTACCGCCGTTTCCGTTCCAGAAGTTCAGTTCCACGCGAGCTCCATCGGCCACGTTCAGCACCAAGGCCTCGACAGCCAAGAATCCACCCACCGAAACCTGCGGAGTCAGCGTTTCTACCCGCAACAGGAAAGGCTCCAGACGCACCTCCAGCGTGCGGTCAGTCGAACCGCTGTGAATGGCCGCACTCATCAGCCGCCCTCCACCCCAAAGCGCAGAGCACTCCACTGCCCCATGACAAGCGGGCCGCCGTAGTAGGCGCTGCCGCGCCACACCAGCGTCAACTGGTTGGTCTCCTTGTGAATCACCACCGTCTGCAGCACCGGCGACAGTTCCTCGGGTCCCTGGTCGTCGGCATCCAGCCAAAGAGTGGGGACTTCACCGGGAAGAAAAAACTCGAAGAGCGGGAAATCGCGATCGAGATGGCGCAAGCGCACGATCTCGCTTCCGGAAAGCGAAGGGAAGCGCTGTTCGGGAGGGGCGCCGTTGTAAAAAAGCGGATTGAGCATCAGCGAAGGCGGCGGCGGTTCCACGCCCCCCGTTCCCACCTCGGGCATGGAGGCAAGGCGCTGCTGCCGCTCGACCTCCTGGGCAGTGCGAGCGTCCATGGGATGCCCTGCGAGATCGAGGCGTGGATGACAATTTCTGCCCATCGGCCCCAGCGCCTGCGGCAAGGGCATCGTCTCCCAACCGAGATCTTTCCCCATCAAGAGCGTCTCGGGCGTCAGCAGATGATCCAGGTCTTCGAGGTTTGGCAGCCGCAATCCAGAGAGAGCCGCCTTAGTCATGGCGTAACCCCGTCCCACCGGATTGCGCGGATAGGTGAGGACACATCCGGGGCGCGAGAGCTCGTCGCGACCGCCGTAAGCGAGACCGTAGTGGAGAGGCATCGATTCGAAGGGCTCCGGATCTGTGAACTCGAAGCCCAGCAGGCGCGGCTGGATACCGCGGTTCCCGAACACTCGCAGCAGGCGCTGGTGCGAACCGATCTCGAAGCCGGCGTCGAAGAATCGCCCTTTCTTGCCACGTGGCGCCCAGGCCGAGCCGACCACGATCACATCTACGCAGGGCTTGAAAGCGACCAGGTCCGACTCCTCCCGCACAGCATCTCGCGCCGGATCTCCTGCGCCCCAGAAGAGGTCGGCGTCCAGGAAGTTCAGCGGAGAACCGAGATCTTCCCGGCATTCCTGCTGAGGCGAAATGGCATAGGTCTTCTTGGCGAGCACCGACAGAATGTGTCCGCCATTCGGTGCGTAGCCAGGTACTAGGCGCGTGAGCCAGGCCATCAGTTGATCATCACCACGGCACCCTTGAGGGTGTTGACGCCCGTAGCCTCGACATTCGTCATGGTACCGGTCAGTTTATTGGCGACTCCAGCTCTCGACTCCACATTGACGCCCCCTTCTAGCTTGAGATTGGTGCCGGCCTTGACGCCGGCCTCCATTCCCGATTGCAGCGACAATTTCTGGTCGGCCTTGATGTTTGCATTCATCCCCTGCAGATCAAGTGCGCCAGCAGACTTCAGGCTCAAATCTCCCGATCCGCTTTCCAAGCTCACCTCGGCGCCTTTCATCCGCAGCGCCCCCTTGGCCTCAAGCTCAAGATCTCCGTCGGTCGTCAGGGAGATTTTCCCACCCACATCAATCTGAATCTTGTGCTTGCCGCCCTTATCCTCAAGCGTCAAAAGCCCCGCGGCGTCGTCCAGGCAGAGTCGGTGGCCGGCCGCGCTCTGGACCGTCACCGCCTGGGAATCGTCCGACAGCTGAAGCGCATGCCCCGAGGCCGTGCGCAGCGTGAGGATTCCCTTTGCCGCCTCGATGGCGAGGGCGTGCTTGCCGTCGCCAACGGAAAGCTCCAGGGAATCAGACGCATCCGAGATTCGCAGGCGATGCTGATGGGGGGTGACCAAGAGGAGTCCAGCCGTGTCACCGGCATCGTCCAGCAAGAGTTCCCGTCCCGACGAGGAGCGCAACCGCACGCGCGTCTTCCCGTCCAGATCGTCCATCGCGAGGAGATTCCCGGATGCGGTGCGCAAAACATTTTCTGTCTTATTGGAGGCCGTGACAGGACTTGTCTGAGAAGGATTGGGAACCGTCCCCAAGGCGACAGGCCGATCGATGTCTCCATCCTCAAAGGCGAGCACCAAGTCGGCGTTCCTGTGAAGCGGCAAGTGCAGTCCGTAGCCCGGGCCGGCATAGGGCTGCGCCATGCGGATGGGCGGCGAGGCCTGTCCCAAAGCAGCATCACTTTCGTCGAAGGGCAAGCGGACGCGATAGCGTCCCTGTCCATCCAGATGGGCATAGGGACCATCCGGAGCGTCCACCTTGGCCACCAGAATGCCTGGCACGCGAGGCTTTGGCGGAATGGCAGCACGGAACGGCTGGCCGACAGGCTGGGCCAGGAACTCGTTGCGGTAGGGGGCATCGCTTCCGTTCCCGAGGACGCTTCCCTCCTGGCTTCCAGCGTGGCGCACCTCCAGCAGGACCAGTTCTCCGGAGATCCCGCATTCATCCGTCTCGGCGATGGCCACGCGCCGTCCGGCCCGCAGCAGAGGCTCGCCGCTCTCACCCCGAATGCGGACATGGCAGGCGCTAGCGGCCTCGCGCAGCAGACGACTCTGCTCCGAGGCTTCGGCTGAGGAGACAAGTTCTGTCTCGTGGCGTCTCCACTCCCCATGACCGCCCCCTCCAGCGCGGCCTTGCAGTGGAACCTGGGGACTTTCGTAGTGGTAGCCGCCCAGGCGTACGGCACCAAGGTGGATCTGGCTCGAGCGCCGCAGCGAATAGAGCGCGTCGCAGGAATCCTCCACCATGCCTGTGGCGGGACGATAGCTCATCGGTGCCCCACGACCGCATTCGGGAAAGGCGGCATTGTCGTCGGCAAAGGTCAGGATCTGGCGTCCGTCTTCAAAGCGAACAAAATGGAAGATGCCGGCGCTCGCCGAGAGGCGCTGTAGGAAGTCAAGATCGCTCTCATTGTACTGGATGCGCAGATCCAAGGTCGGGTAGGAACCGCGAAGATCAAAGGCGAAGGCGGCGTCACCAAAACCCGCCGCGCCCAGTACCGCGCGCAGGATGTCGGGAAGGTTTGCCTTCTGGAAGACGCGGCAATGGCTCGAAAGTTCCAGCAGATGGAGGCGATCGCGTACCACCACCTCGTAGCGGGAATATTGGCTATCGAAGGGCTCCTCGTGGAATTCCGTGACCACGCCCGCAAATCGATGCGTCCCGTTCACATCCACCGAGAGGCTCGCCAGTTCGCCAATCAGATCTTCGTGATCCAAGCCCCGTTCGCGGGAAAGCAGGCGCAGGCGCATCCATCCCGGCTGCGAAACGGCCTCCCAGGCCTCGAAACTAAGCACAGAAAACGTGTCGACGGGAAACCCGGCCACTTCGAAGCGGTACGGCGTATCCATGGCGCTCATGGGGAAGACTCCCCCTCATCAAGGCGCACGCGCACATTCCCCTGCTCGTCCAGTTCGGCCAGCATGCGCTCGGCAGAAACCGCCTCAACAATGCGGCACAGCAGCAACCGGGATATTTCAGGCAGCAACTCGCGATCTATCCACGCGTCCAAGCGTCGCGCCCCGCTCTGAAGACGTCCACCCTGATCCACTAAGCTCTCGGAGAACGCCTCGCTGACAGAAAATGTCAATCCATGGCGTTCCACGGATCGCGCGACAGCCTCGAACTTCCGTTTGGCGATGCCGCAGAGCGCCGCCTTTTCAAGCGGCAGATAGGGAACCACCTTGCAGCGCGAAAGCAGCGCCGGTTGAAAATGGGCCGCAAGCTCCAGAGCAATGGCCTCGGCATACTCCTCATAGCTGAACGGAGTCTCGGGATCCTGAGTCATGGCGAGGATGGTCTCGGCCCCCAGGTTCGAGGTCATCAGGATCACAGCATCTCGGAAGCTCACCTCGCGACCCTCGCCGTCGCGCAAGATTCCCTGATCGAAGACCTGGTAGAAGAGGTTGAGGACATCTTTGTGGGCCTTTTCCACCTCGTCGAGCACCACCACTGCGTAGGGCCGCTTGCGCACCCCCTCGGTGAGCACGCCGCCATCGCCGTAGCCGACATAGCCAGCGCTAGCCCCCTTGATCTGCGTGACAGAGATGGCGTCCTGGTACTCCGACATATTCAGTACGACCATCGAGGCCTCGCCCCCGTAGAGCAGGTCGGCGATGGCCTTGGCGGTTTCTGTCTTACCAACGCCACTGGGGCCGGCAAGCAAAAAGACGCCCCGTGGTGCCTCAGGGCGCGTCAGCCCCATGCGGGCAGCGCGTAGTGTGGTGGCGATCTCGCGAATCCCCCCCGACTGCCCGATCACCCGGCCATTCAGGGATTCCTCCAGCGAAAGGAGCGTGGCAGCCTCGTCACACAACAGGTTCCTCGTCGGGATGCCGGTCCACTCCTCGATCACCTCCGCTAGGACCTGCGGCCCCACTTCGGGAGCCACAGATTCCTGATGACAATTTCCGTCAGCAACATCTGGCAGGTGCGCCGCATTTTCCAGTCGCACGCGGGCCGCAGCGGTATCCAGGAGGTCGATGGCCTTGTCGGGAAGCTGCCGCGACGGCACATAGCGATGCGATAGCTCGCAGGCCGCGTCAATCGCCTCGGGCGCGATGCGCACCCCATGAAACTCCTCATAGCGACGGCACAGGCCTTGCAGCATCACAGCTGCCTCTGCGGGCGTCGGTTCCGGGATGGTCACCGTCTGGAAGCGGCGCGCGATGGCCGGATCCTTCTCCAGATGGCGACGGAACTCAGAAAAGGTGGTGGCGGCGATGCAACGCAATTCGCCTCGAGCGAGCTCCGGCTTGAGCAGGTTGGCGGCGTCGCCGGTTCCCGCATCGCCCCCGGCGCCGATGAGAGCGTGGGCCTCGTCAATAAAGAGGATCACCGGTTCTGGAGACTCCTTGGTCTCCCGGACGACCGCCTTGAGACGAGTTTCAAACTCGCCGCGCACCCCGGCCCCGGCAGAGAGAAGCCCCAAATCAAGCGACAGGATCCGCACACCGCAGAGCTCCGGAGGCACTTCGCCAGCGGCGATCTTGAGGGCGAGCCCCTCGACCACGGCAGTCTTGCCAACCCCCGCTTCGCCCAGGAAAAGCGGATTGTTCTTACGCCGGCGCGAAAGGATGTCGATGGCCTGGCGGATCTCTTTATCGCGTCCGAAGACGGGATCGAACTTTCCCTTGCGTGCCTCGGCGGTGAAGTCCACAGTGAACCGCGCCAGCGCCGATCCAGGATCGGAGGCGTCCGTCTTCGTCACCGACTTGGAAGGAAGGGACTCCACGCTGCTTGCAAGCACGGCAGCAAGCCTCGGGCGAAGCGAGGTCAATTGACGAAAATTGTCAGGAAAGCCAGGAAGACAAAGGTGCGGCGCCTCCGCCAAGGCAAGCAACACCGCCGCGGAGCGGACGTTCTCTTGCGACTGGTTAAGGCTCGCCTCCAGCCAGGCGCGTTCCAGCAACTCAAGCAAAGGCGGTGCAAAATGGGGACGCGCAGTGTTGCCGGTGCGGCAGCTGCGCAGCTCCTCGTAGATGGCGGCTCGCATCGGGGCGCGATCGACCCTGGCGGCATCGAGAAGGCAGGCGGCATCATTCCCCTCGTCGTCAAGCAGACGTGACAGGAAATGTCCGATGCCCACCTCGTAGTGAGCCTCCCGCACGCAGAGGCCAACGGCGCCTTCCAACTGCCGGGCGCATGACGACGAAAGGCGTGACAACAGAGGTCGGATATCCGAGATCATTGTGGCTCCGATGGCTCAGAAGGATGTGGTGTCGACGACAGCGCCGGAGACGGCACGATTGCCTCCGGTGCGAGAATGCGGCAGCGAGAAGAAAATGGCTGCACCAGCCCCAAGGGCCGCGAAGGCGCCCGTAACACCCCACTGGAGAGGCGTCAAACCGCCTTCAGCGCTTCCGTCGAGAGTTCGCGAGAGCGCCTCGTCCACCGCCTTGCCCACCCGTCCGTCGGAGAAGATCGAGCCGTCGGAGAGCTTGGCGCCGTCGCGTCCGCGGATCAGGGCGTAGCCGATGCGAAGCCGGTCGCCGTTTCTTTCGACCGAAGGCGCCAGCAGGCGATCGGCGCCCAAGCGCGAGGCCAAGCGGGCGTAGCAAGCGGCGTCACAGCGCGGTGGCAGAGTGATCTCCTTCTCGGCCATTCGCCGGCACGCCGTATCGAGAGGCACCAAGGCATAGTCGCTGCGGGTAGCCAAGAGCTCGTGGGTCCTTTCGCGCAAGGCTTCAAGCGCATGGCGGTCGAGGATGCCACGGGAATGGAAGTCCAGCACCAGAAGCGACGGAGGGGTGGCAGCAGTCAGGGTCGCGCTGAACAACAGGGCCAGCAGCAGGCGGTGGCGCATTCGGGCTCTCTCGAAGGGAGTTGCGGAGGGATTCTGGGCGAAGAAATTAACAACAGCTTTACGCTCTTCAAGGAGGAAAGCCGCACTTGCCCAAATTTTCCAGCCGCGCCTTATGGAGAGCTAAGCGACCGCCTCGGCAGGCTGAGAGGCCGGCGACTTCCAGAAGACAGCCACGATACCGGCACAAACCACCTGCACCGCCACCACCAAGGCCACGCATCCGATCCAGCCAGCGCGATCCCAGGCCCAACCGGGAACCACAGCCCCAGCACTTCCCCCCGCGTAATAGAAGGTCACGTAGAGGCCTGTCGCCACCGAGCGAGAGCGGTCAGCCGCCTGCCCCACGACATTGCTGGCCGCCGCTTGGCAGACAAAGACCCCGGAAGAACACAATGCAAGCCCGGCAATGATGAGCGCCAAAGGCCCTGTCAGCGTAAGCAGGACGCCGAGGCACGAGACCACCACAGCTCCCAGCACCGCATGGGCAGCGCCGAAGCGCTGGATCCAAGCCCCCGAGGCAGGCGTCACGAAAAGCCCGAGGAGGTAGACGAAGAAGATCAATCCCTGCTGCGCCGGGCCGAGGCTGTAGGGAGCCGCCGCCAGATGAAAAGTCACGTAAGTGAAGGTCGCCACCAGCGAGAAGAGCACGCTGAAGCCCACGGCATAGGTGGCAAGCAGGCGAGGATTGTGCAAGTGGTGAGCCATGTCCGTGAAGGAATGCAGCCAATTTCCTTCCCGCACGAAGGAGCGCGATACGGGAAGCCAGCGCTGCACCATCACGGCACCGGCAAGGGTGGTCACCCCCAGCACCACGAAGGAGAGCCGCCAACCACCGTGCTCGGCAAGAAACCCTGCCGCCACGCGGCCGACAAAGCCACCGAAGACCGTACTGGTCACATAGGTTGCCACTGCCTTCGGAGCGCCCGTTTTCCACTCCTCAGCGATGTAGGCCAAGGCCGAAGCGATGACCCCCGGCATGAAGATGCCGGTGACAAAGCGCCAAGCCACCATAGTCGCAAGGCCATGGGTAGTGGCGACCATCATGGTCGGCACCGAGAGTCCAAAGAGCGAAAGCACCAAGATACGGCGCCGTCCAAAGCGATCAGCGAGCATTCCCATGAAAGGAGCGCTCAACGCCACCCCCAAGGTGGTGGCACTCACCACCAGGCTGATCTTTCCAGCTCCGACGCCTAGAGACTGCGCCAGAGTCGGAAGCAAGGGTTGTGGAGCATAGAGATTGAGAAAGGCACAGACGCCGGCGATTGCCACAGCGATCAGGCGAAGATGCGATGCGAAGACTGTCTTTGGCTGACTCATGGGATAAATTTGATCCCGAAACAGATACAAGTCCAATATCTTTTGGCGATTGACTAATACCTAAATAGTATCAGAAGGATTTATGGAACTTCGCCAGATCCGCTGCTTCGCTGCTGTCGCCGAAGAACTCCACTTCGGACGCGCTGCGCTGCGGCTCCACATCTCCCAGCCGCCACTGAGTCGCACCATCCAACAGCTTGAAGAGGAACTGGGCGTAAAGCTCCTGGAGCGAACCCGCCGTCACGTGGAGCTCACCCCGGCCGGGATCGCCTTCCAGCGTCGCGCCCGGCAGTTACTTTCCATCGCCGAGACCGCCATCGACGAGACCCATCGCGCCGCCGACGGGCGCAGCGGCGTGCTGGCCGTCTCCTTTGTAGGGTCGGCCATGTTCACCATCCTACCGACAGTGCTCCACGAAATGCGCCAGCGCTACCCCGCCGTCGAGTTCCAACTGCACGAGATGACCACTGACCAACAGGTACCAGCTCTCCTGAACGGGCGCACCCAGGCAGCCTTCATTCGCCCCGGCATCGCCCATCCCCGCATCGAGAACCGGGTTCTGCTGCGCGAAGATCTGGCCGTCGCTCTGCCGATAACGCATCCGCTCGCCGGCCGCGACAGCGTCTCCATCGCCGAGCTCTCCGAAGATCCCTTCGTGCTCTTTCCCCGCCAGACCCACCGAAGCCTTGGGAACCGCGTACTTGAACTGTGCGCCGAAGCCGGCTTCGTGCCCTTGGAGGTTCAGGAAGCGCTTGAGGTCCAGACAGGACTTGGCCTGGTCGCCGGCGGTCTTGGAGTTGCCGTGGTCACCGAAGGCGCTCGCCAGCTTTCGTGGCCGGGAGTCGTCCTGAAGCCCATGCCCCAGCCCGCTCCCACCATCGAGCTTTCGCTTGCTTACCTGCGAGACGAACCATCCCCTATCCTGCCGCGTTTTTTGGCAGTGGTGGAGGAAGTCTCCAAGGCTGCGCCCTTTTCAGCCCTCTAGACTATTGCGGAGCGGGCATTCCGAAGGCGGCCCATTCTTCCTTGGAAGGACCGCAAACGCCCGGAACCACGAGACCAGCCTGGCGCATCAGCACCGTCATCTGCCCGCGATGGTGCGTTTCGTGGTCCATGAGCACCGAAAGCGTCTTGCCACGGGGCCATTTCTCGCCATACATGTCGTCTTCCAAGAGAAGCGTCGCATCCGTCCACTCGCGGTGCACCGCCTCGGCCAAAGCCTTGGCAAGACGTCGGTAGGTCGCAGCCATCTCCGTCGCCGAGGGGATCGGCGCCTCCTCGCTCGGCGCCTCGAAGCGCAGGCCGGTACGAAAAGCCATTTCAGGAACCGAGGTCACCACATGCCAGGCGATGCGCCCTAGGGTACGGCCTCCGGCCACCACTGGTTGCGAAAGCGATGCGTCCGTAAGGGCGTCCAGCGCCTTTGCCGTACCTTCGGAAAGACTTGCCCAAGCGGCCAGGAAGTCGTCAATCTTGCGAATCATGTGAGTCTCCTTCGTGGGTCCATCAAGGTAGTCAGGAAACCGCCAGAGAAGTTTCGCGCGCCCACTCTTCGCCAGCCTGCTGAAAGATCTCACGAGCCCAGGAGGGGGCCGGCGCATCCCATTGGATGGTCTGCAGCGCAGGCTGTTCGCGTCGTACCTGACAGATTCCGACCACGGCCTCGCGGTACTCCAGCCGCAGTTCCAGAGCCTTGCCGTCTTCCAGGGCGCGCTTGTGCAGCCGCACTTCGTCCCACTCAACAATCGCCGCAGCTTCGCGCTCGCGCTCGGCGGCCGTGAGCTTCTTCCATTCCTTCCGCAGCAGCACGACAGCCACCACGGCAAAAGGAACATCAGAAAGTGGCGCCACCAGGTAGAGACCAAAGAATCCGAAGAGTCCGGGCATCACCAGAAAGAGCGGAATGGAGAGGAGGCTTCTTCCCAAAAGCAGGATTCCCGCCTTGCGCGGCTCCTGCGAGGCCAGAAAATAGTGGGACGCCGTCCCCTGAATGCCAAAGAGGGCCACCGAGATCATGAACCAGGGAAGCCCCAGGCGAACCAGTTCCACTAGACGCAGGTCCGACTTCGTGAAGATGGAAGCTACCGGCCCAGGAAGCAGCGCGACGGTCACGGCAAAGATCACGCCCATGGCCATGGTGATGACGAGCGAACTCACAAGCAGGCTGCGCACCCGCCCAAAGTTCCCGGCACCGCGATTGAAGGCCACCAGCGGCAGCATGGCCTGGGCAACTCCCAGGGGAGGATAGATCAGGAGAATGGAGATGGTGTTGAAGACGCCCACTACGGCCACGCCGCGAGCCCCGTCCAAACCGGCCGCACCGCGGTTGGCGACCAGGAACTGCACCGTGCCCAGGATCTGCATCAGGAAGATGGGAGCGCCCTGCACCAGGATGGAACGCGCCAAGGCGGCATCAGCAACCAGATGACGGCGCCGGATCCTCAGGAGGCTTGCCGGACTCTGTACGAAAATGAGCACCGCCGCCAAGTTCAGTGCCACCGAGATGGTGGTGGCTAGCGCCGCTCCCGCCACGCCCCAGTGAAGACCAAAGATGGCCAAGGCCGCAAGTCCCGCATTCAAGACGTTGCCCGCGACCATGAAGATGAGCCCCAGATTGGGGCGCCCTTGGACCCGCAAGATGTTGCCCATGGAGATGAGGGCAATGAGGAAGATCTGGCCGATGGCCGAGATGCGCAGGTAAGGCACCGCCATCGCAAGGACGTTCCCGTGAGCGCCGCAGAGTTCCAGGATGGGACGCGCCAGCACAAAGAGGACAAGCAGGAGACTCCCGCCCAAGAGCGCTGCCAGCCGCAGCGACTGGCCCAGCACCCGCTCGGCGCCTTCCTTGTCGCCCTTGCCTAAGAGCGTCGAGATCTGGTTTCCTGTCCCCGTCCCCAGCAGCATCCCGACTCCCATGACCAGGATGGTGAGCGGGTAAACGCAGGTGACGGCGGCCATCGCCTCGGTCCCGATGCCACGCCCCACCAGCACGCGATCTACGAACTGGTAGAGGGCATTCACGAGAAAACCCGCCACGGCAGGGAGGGAATATTGGAAAAGAAGCTTCCCGATCGACTCCGTCCCTTGTTTCTGTACTGTATTCATGTCCGCTGATTTCCTCCGCATTCTCTTTCAGGAGCCCAATAACCCAGATGGCCCTCTTTTCCTAGAGACGCTCGAAGCCTTGCCTTATTGCACCCGACTGCTAAATTATTTTAACTAACCATACAGTTAATGTAACTCTTCCCACCCAAACATCAACACGGCAACTTCCGAAGGGGCCGCAGTTCAGGCCGTAGCAGACCCGAGCGAAAGCCCCGCGAACCAGTCCAGGAACTTTCCAACATCCTCCCCGCGAAAAATGGAGCCGTGTTGCGGGCACAAGAAATCGATTTCCAGCGCTCGCACCCGCTCCAACCAGACATCGCGCGCGCGCTCCGATGGCATCCAGCGGCGATGGAAGGCTTCCATGTAAGAGACGTGCTGTCCAAAATCCTCCACAAAGAGCGAGGTCGTTCCTTCGGGAAGCAGAGCCGCCCCGACATCTCCGGTGAAAAGCACCTTAAGCGCCGGATCATAGAGGTGGAAATTTCCCGAGGAGTGGAGATAGTGAGCCGGCACGAACTCAAATTCCCGCCGTCCTAGGTAGATACGCCCGCCTTCGTCCGGAAGCGGCTGGAAGCGATCCACATACTCATGGCCATAGTGGGCCACAAAGGTCTTCCAAACCCAGGAGAGATGGATGGTGGCTTCGGGGCAGAGCCCCATCCATAAAGGGAGCGACGAGAATACGTCGGGATCCTGATGAGAGCATAGGAAGTGGCGAATCTTCTCTAACGGAAGGATGCCGCTCACAGCCGAGACCACCTGCGGAAAAATCTCGGTGCCACCGGGATCGCAGAAAAGCGCCTCGTTCTCCCCCACGATCAGATATTCGTTGGTGTCGATGACGCTTTCGGTACGCTCCGAATCGCGACCCAGGACGTACCAAGCGTGTTCCGTACCTTCAACCAGCTTGTGGACCTTCATGCCATTCCTCCCCGAAGTTCCCCGATGCGTTCCTGGGCCCGCCGACTGATCTCCCGCATGCGCTCGATCTTGCCATCCAAGAGCTCGTGAAAGAGGGCCAGATCAGCCACCGTCCCGAGCAGTTCCTCGGACTTCAGATGGATTTCCGCCACCACAATGCGGATGAGACTCGCTACCGGAGGGATCTGCTGGGCAATGCGCTCGAGATCACACAGTAAGACGCCCGTGGCAGCCAAGTCATTCTCAAGGCTCGCCAGATCAGCTTCCAACTGGCTGCAGAGACCGTCGAAGTTCGCCTGGTAGGTCACTTGATTGCGCGCATCAATGCCAGCCTCGCTCCCCAGGGCGTAGGACGTGCGCAGATGGGAGCGATGCAAGGTGGATATGGACGCTTCGTTGAGCGTCGGAACCAGCGCCACGATGCTCCCCAAGGTCTCGCGAATGGACGTACTGAGGCGTCCAATTTCGGCTACGATGACTTCCAGCGAACCGCCATTTTGGCCGGTATGGGCCGCCATGACCTGAGCATTCAGCCCAAGGCGCTTCATGCCCTCATTCTCACGCAGCAGGGAGCGGCCTTCAGCGGCAAGGCTCATGCAAGCGCGATAGAGATCCGTAGTACGGTGCATGACCGCAAGTTGACCTTGCGAGGCGAAAGTTGGCGGCGGCATGAAACGACTCTACCACAGCGGCGCATTGACCGACAATACTTTTTGGACCACGACTCATTTGCAGTCATTTGACGGCAAAGGCAAAAAGTGTCCTTCCTGTCAAGGGCGAAAAACAGGCAGATTCATGCCTTTTGTGTGATCCAGATCACACCTTTGCAAGCGCAAATTCCTTACTCTCTCTAATGGAAGCACACGCTTCCAAACTCCGGGTCCTCTCAACCCAACTAACCAACCGCGCACCCGGAGCGGCCCGTCGGAGCAATCCGGCGGGCCTCCCTTTATTTGCTTTTCAAATGCCCGCCATTTGCTTTTCCCTATGCCTGCCTCATATATTCCAGGCATGAAGCGCTGGACGCGACAGTTCCGAATCTGGTCCCTGGCACTGCTGGTGCTGGGAAGCAGTGTATGGAGTGCCATCCAGATGGTGCCTTGCGCCCCCAAGACGACCAAACACTGCTGCCTGCAGGCGGCCCCTTGCCCCGAGCACTCTGCGAATTCCCCGGAAGGCGCTTGGGCATCGGCCTGCCATTGCCTTAAGGCTCCCGATGCGACTCCCTCGTCGCTTCCATCGCCCAGCTTCGAGGCACCCACTGCTGTCGTCCTTCCCCCATCCTTCCGCCCCGCCTTAGCAGACTTCGCGACACTTCCCGTCGCTGCCCCCCGCCGTCTGGAGGCGCGCGGCAGTCCCCCTTTGTGGCTGCGGCACCAATCATTCCTCTGCTAGACCTTCGACGCTAGGCACAAGGTGCGGAACGTTCGTTCTGCGCCTTCCAAACCGTGTGCCACGGAGAATCCAGACAAGGATCCGTGGACGTCGAAGGAGACGATATGTCGATCGCAACGATCGCCAAAAACGGGGCGCTCTCGCTTTCCCTGCTCGTTAGCGCAGCTACAGCAGCAAGCGAGCCCCTGATCGAACATTGGGTAGCCCTGGCCTGGGAGCGCCACCCCGACGGCCAGGCGGCGCGCTTGCTGCCGGAAGTCGAACGGGTGCAGATCGCAGGAACGGGAGCCTGGATGCCCCCACAAAGCGAACTGGACATCCAATCCGACGGCCTCACGACCCTGAAGCTTTCGCAGATGATCCCTTGGCCGGGAAAGATTTCTGCCATGCGGCGATCTCAACAAGGCAAGACCGAGATGGCGCGCGCCGACTCGGCTAAGGCGCGACAGGAATTGGCGCGCTCGGTGCGCGAAGCCGCCTGGATGGAATGGATGGCGCGCGAAAAACTCGCCGTGCTGCGCTCCCAGGCGGGAATTGTTCAAAATTTGTCTGAAAGCGCCACGCGCAACCTCTCCCAAGGCATGGGGAGCGCCGCTGAGGCTTGGCTGACACGCGCCCGATCTGAATCCTTGGAAAGCCAAGTGCAGAGCACTGAGGCCGAACTTGCAGCAGCTCGCGCCATGCGCGAAAGTTGGACCGGAAAGAGCCAGGATTCACTTTCTCCGGCCCTCCCCGAGCGCCCTAACTGGGACGACTCCGCCCTGGTGCAGGCAAGCCTCAAGCGCCCAGACATCGAGGCCATGCGACGCGAGGCACACATGCGAGAGGCCATGAAGGCGGCGTCGGAGCGCGCCCTGAAGCCCGACCTGATGGGCGGCGTGATGCTCATGCGCATGACGAACGGCATGCCGGGAGTCGGCGTGATGGCCGGCATGAGCCTGCCTTTCGCGCCCTGGGCGCGGGGCATGACAGACGGCAATGTCGCCGCCGAGGAGGTGCGAGGGCGACTCGCCGCGCTGCGCGGCGCCGCCATGGGGACCATGGCGCGGGCGCAGATTGCCGACCACGCCGCGCGCGCCCGGGGGGCCTGGAAGGCCCTGCGCCGCCTGGACAGCCTGGTGACGCCGGGACAGGAATCGGCCTTGGAAGAGACGCGCCGGCGCTACGGCCAAGGCCGCGAGATGCTTGCCATGGTGCTTGCCATGGAGGAGATGGTGCGCATGACGCGCATGGAGGCCATCATGCGGCGCGGCGAGTACGAACTGGAGAAGGTCCGCCTGGCCGAGGCCGCCGGACTAGACAACTTAGGAGGCGCGCGATGAAGATGGCACTTTTGACAATTTCCGTTCTGACGCTTCTGATGGCGTGCCGTCGCGAAGATCCCGCCCAAGCCGTCCCGGCGACCGACACCGCACCCAAGATCCGCAAGGCTTGGCATTGCCCGATGCATCCGCAGATCGTGCGCGACGCTCCTGGGAAATGCCCCATCTGCGGCATGGAACTAGTTCCCATGGAAAGTTCCTCCACTTCGGTGGAACCCGGCCAACCCGCACCGACTGCCGGCCCCGAGGTCGCCGTAGCGCCATCCATGCTCCAGAAGATCGGCGTGCGCACGGCGCGGGCCGAGGCTGGGACGCTCGGCAGCGAACTTCGGCTGGATGCCGAGGGGGTTCTGGACGAGGCGTCCGAGCTTTCGGTGACGGTCCGGACCATGGGATACCTGGAGGCAGTGGAAGCCCCGCGCTCTGGCGAGGCGGTCCGCCAAGGACAGATCTTGGCAAAATTTTACAGTCCCGACCTGGTGGCCGCCCAAGGCGAATGGCTCGCGGCCACGGCGCGTCATGACAGCCTAGGCGCCCGCGCCGCCCGCGAGCGGCTGGAAACCTACGGAGTGACGGAATCCGTCTTGGAAGCGGCACGGAAACAGGGACATCCAGTGCGCGCCATTCCGCTCCTCTCGCCGGCATCCGGATGGCTGGTCCAGCGAAGCGCCGTCGCCGGCCAGGCGGTCATGGCCGGAGCTGAAGTGTTCCGCATCGCTCGCGGCAGCGGCGCCCTGCTGGAGGCGCACCTTCCTCAGACAAATCTTGACGGCGTGCGCCCAGGCCTTGCCGCCGAGGTCTCCGGACCCGGAGTGGCCACAGCCTCTGCGCGGGTGCTTGCTCTCTTGCCGCAACTTGACCGGAGTTCGCGCACCGCCACCGTGCGGCTTGGGACGGCGGCGCGCATCCGTCCCGGCGCCCTGTATCAGGTCACGTTGCGCCCTGGAAGCGCCATCGGAACCCTGATTCCAGAAAGCGCCGTACTTCACTCGGGGCGACGCGACGTGGTCTTCCTGGCCCTTGGGGGCGGACGCTTCCGTCCGGTGGCCGTGACCTTAGGCGCCGTCTCTGGAGGCAAGGCCCTGGTGCGAGAAGGCCTCGAACCGGGACAGGAGGTGGTGGTCTCGGCACAGTTCCTGCTCGATGGCGAGAGCCGTTTGCAGGCCGCGCTCGAGGCCATGAATGCCGGAAAGAGCGCCCCGTGAACCGCCCGACGCCGCTTTCTGCCCTCATCTCCTGGTCTCTCGGGAACCGCACCCTGGTGATCCTCCTTACCATCTTCCTGGTGCTCGGTGGTCTCTGGGCGCTGCGCACCATTCCCCTGGACGCCATTCCCGACCTCTCGGATCCGCAGGTGATTGTGCAGACCTCCTGGGGAGGCGCCTCTCCCCAAACCGTTGAAGACCAGGTGACTCAGACACTCTCACGTCGACTCGTCTCCACCCCGGGAGCCCGCGCCGTGCGGGGCTACTCCTTCTTCGGGCAGTCGCTGGTCTACGTGATCTTCCAGGACGGCACAGATCTTTACTGGGCCCGCTCGCGGGTGCAGGAGATTCTCGCCACCCTCGGCCCCGAGCTTCCCGAAGGCGCCCGTCCGCGCCTGGGTCCCGACGCCTCCGGAGTCGGCTGGGTCTACGAATACGCCCTGCTCTCGGACCGCCTCGACAACCGCGAACTGCGACGCCTACAGGACTGGACCGTAAAGCCCTTGCTCCAGACAGTTTCTGGCGTAGCCGAAGTGGCCTCGGTCGGGGGGCTGGTGCGGCAGTTCCAGGTAAGCGTGGACCCGCAACTGCTGAAAGGGCGCGGGGTGCGGATCTCCGATGTCGAGGCCGCGCTGCGCCAAGCGGGCACCGATGCCGGCGGCGAATCGATCGAGGCCGGCGAAACGGAATGGATGGTGCGCACCCGCGGTCAGGTGAGCTCCCTGGACGATCTCCGCTCGCTCCCGATTCCAACGTCCGCTTCGGCGACGGCAGCAGGAAACGGCATGAACACCGGCATGGCAGCCCCACCAGCGACGCCAATCGCCACGACAGCGATACGGCTTGCGGACATCGCCCACATTGCCGAGGGACCCGCCATGCGCCGCGGCGTCACCGATCTGAATGGCCAAGGAGACGCGGTGGCCGGCGTGGTGGTGATGCGCTACGGCGGCAACGCCCTGGCCACCATCTCGGGCCTGAAAGACAAATTCCGGGAAATCGAGGCGGCACTGCCACCGGGCACGCGCATCGTCCCGCTCTACGACCGCTCCGAGCTGATCCACCGCGCCGTGAAGAACCTGGGCGGGAAGCTCCTGGAAGAAATGGCCGTGGTGGCGCTGGTGTGTGCCATCTTCCTCTTCCACGCCCGCTCGGCGCTGGTGGCCGTGGTGACGCTTCCGGTGGCACTCCTCGCCGCATTCCTGGTCATGCGGCTCTCGGGCGTCGGCGCCGACATCATGAGCCTCGGGGGCCTAGCCATCGCCATCGGAGCCATGGTGGACGCCTCCATCATCCTCGTAGAAAACGCCCACAAGCACCTGGAGCGCGAGCAGGCCTTGCCTCCTGAAGAGCGTCGTCCTCGCTGGGAGGTGGTGCGGGAGAGTTCGCTCGAGGTGGGGCCGGCGCTCTTCTGGTCGCTGCTCCTCATCACCGTGTCCTTTCTGCCGGTGTTTGCCCTGGAGGCCCAGGAGGGACGGCTCTTCCGTCCGCTTGCCTTCACCAAGACCTGGGCCATGGCCGCCGCCGCCGGGCTCTCGGTGACGCTGGTGCCGGTGCTGGTCGGGCTCACCTTGGGCGGACGGATTCCGTCCGAAGCCAAGAATCCCGTCAACCGGCTGCTGACGCGGCTCTACCATCCGGTGGTCCACGCGGTGCTGCGGCGCCCCAAGACGACAATTTTTGTCGCTCTGCTCGCGCTTACTTCCAGCCTCTGGCCCATCTCGCGTCTGGGCTCCGAGTTCATGCCTCCGCTCTTCGAGGGCGACATCCTCTACATGCCCACCACCCTGCCCGGGATCTCGGTCACGCGGGCGCGGGAGCTTTTGCAGCAGACCGACCGCCTGATCCTCTCGGTTCCTGAGGTGGAGCAGGCCTTCGGCAAGAGCGGGCGCGCCGAGACCGCCACCGACCCGGCCGGCTTTGACATGTTCGAGACGGTGATCCGCCTCAAGGACCCGTCGCGCTGGCGTCCCGGCATGGACGTGGCGGGCATCGTGCGGGAACTAGACCGCGCCGTGAAGGTGCCGGGGCTCACCAACGCCTGGACCCTTCCCATCAAGTCGCGCATCGACATGCTCTCCACCGGCATCCGCACGCCCATCGGCGTCAAGATCTCGGGACCGGACGCCGACACCCTGCAGGCCCTGGCCGTGCAGGTGGAGTCCCGGCTGCGCGGGGAGCCGGGCGTGGCCTCGGCCTTTGCCGAGCGCGCCGCCGGCGGCAACTACCTGGACCTGCGCATCGACCGCACCCGCGCCGCCGCCCGCGGCGTCTCGGTGGCGGCGGTGAACGACGCGGTGCGCACCGGGCTTGCCGGCATGGCCGTGGCCACGGCTTACCAAGGACTGGAACGCATCGACATCACGCTGCGCCTGGAGCGCGAAGCCCGCGACTCGCGCGAGGCCATCGGACAGATTTGGGTAGATGGCTCGCAAGGGCCGGTGCGACTTTCCGAGATCGCCGAGATCGCCTGGGGAAGCGGCCCCATGGTGGTGCGCAGCGAGGCCGGACGCCCGAACGTCTACGTCTTCGTCGACACCCGCGAAGGCGACCTGGGGGGCCTAGTGCGCCGCCTTTCGCCGCGGCTTTCCGCAGCCGTGAACCTGCCGGCCGGGTACGCCCTGGAGTGGAGCGGCCAGTGGGAAGGCATGGAACGAGTGCGCGCCCGCATGCTCTCCGTCATCCCCTTTACGCTCTTTCTGATCGTGCTCATCCTCTTCCTCAACACCCGAAGCCTCCCACGCACCCTGATCGTACTGCTTGCCGTGCCCTTCTCGCTCGTCGGGGCCTTCTGGTTCCTCTTCCTCGCGGGCTTCCAAGTCTCGGTGGCGGTGTGGGTCGGGCTCATCGCGCTGGCCGGGCTCGACGCCGAGACCGGCGTGGTGATGCTCCTCTACCTCGACCACGCCTGGGACGCCGCCCGCGCTCGCAAGCCGCTCCCGAACGTGACAGATCTTGTCCAAGCGATCGACGAGGGCGCAGTGCAGCGGGTGCGTCCGAAGGCCATGACGGCCTGCGTGATCCTCGCAGGGCTCCTTCCCATCCTCTGGAGCCACGGCACCGGCTCCGACGTCCTGAAGCGCATCGCCGCCCCCATGGTGGGCGGAGTGGTCACCTCTGTGGCCATGGAGCTCCTCGTCTATCCGGCCCTCTTCTTCCTCTGGAAGCGGCGCGGCCTGTCCCATTCCCAACCCGGCGCAAAGGCGCCATCCACACCCAAAGAAGGAGATCAACCATGAAAAAGACACTTTTTGTCCTGTGCCTGCTGCTCGCCGGCGCAAGCCTTGCTGCCACCGCTGACACTTCGCTCCACATTCATCCCACGGCGGCCCAGCTCAAGGCGGCCAAGCCCGTGGGCAACCTCCACTGCCCCATCAGCGGCGACAAGATCGGCGGAATGGGCGACGGCCCAACCGTGGTCTACAAGGGAAAGAGCGTCAAGCTCTGCTGCGGCAGCTGCGTAGCGACATTCGGCAAGGATCCGGCCAAATACCTGGCCCTGGCGCTCAAAGACGTGCCGGTGAAGAAATAGCGGAACTTGGGCGCCACCCCACCCGCCAACCGTTATCTGGGCGAGGCATGCCTCGCCCCTACGACGACGGGTGGGGCCGGGCTGCCTGCCGGGCCTCCTCGCCCGTCCGGTTCCAGGGTCAGGCATGCCTGACCCCTACGACCGGATTTGGGCGTGCGGTGTCCCGTCCCTACGGGCGGCATCCCTGGCGCTTTTTTGCCCATTTCCGGCAGGAAATTCCTGCCGAGCGACAAAACGTACCGGCAGAATTTTCCCTTTTCCATAGGGCAAAGAATGCCGGTTCCAAGGGATCCCGGCCTTCTCGACCTTGGCCCGCCCTTTGCATACCATCCAAGCGTGATCTTCGAGAACTCCATTTCCAGGCACATGTCGGTGCCAGCCCTGCGCAAGTCGCTCGACGCTTCGGCGCTGCGCGGCAAGGCCATCTCCGACAACCTTGCCAACGTGCTCACCCCCGGCTACAAGCGCATCGAGGTGAGCTTTGAGATGGAACTGCGCAAGGCCCTCGACCCGCGCCAGCTTTCCGGGGCCAAGACCAACCCCGCTCATTTCGACATCGGCCGCAAGGACATCGGCAAGATCATGCCCCAGGCCTACCGTCCCAACGATCCGACCCTGCCTGGCGACATCAACGACGTAGATATTGACATGGAATCGGCCAAGCTCGCCGAGAACCAGATCTTCTACCAGTCGGCCGCCAAGTTCCTCAACGACCGCTACTCCACGCTGCGCGCGGCCATCGCCGGAAGGGGGGCTTAAACCATGCCTCTCGTCAGTCTCTTTGCCGGCTTCAACATCTCGGCTTCGGGCCTTCGGGCCACACGGCTGCGCCAAAACCTCATCTCGTCCAACATCGCCAACGCCGAGACCACGCGCACCACCGAAGGCGGCCCCTACCGGCGCCAGACCGCCGTGCTGCGGGCCGATCCGGTGGAAGTCATGCCGCGCATGGTGCTCGCCGAACCGTCCATGTCCGGCTGGCGCACCGACCATCGCCACATGCCCATTCCCTCTGACATCTTTGCCATCCAAAATGATAAGGTGGGGTCAGGCGTGATGGTGGACCACATCGAAAAGGATCCGAATCCGCCGCGAATGGTCTACGATCCGAGTCATCCCGACGCCAATGCCGAGGGTTATGTAGCTTATCCCAACGTGAATGTCGTACAGGAAATGGTCGATCTCATTTCTGTGACACGAGCCTACGAGGCCAACGTGTCGGCTCTGCAATCCACCAAGGCCATGCTTGCCAAGGCCCTGGAAATCTGAGGAAGGAGGACTAAATCATGGATCCACTCCAAATCATTCCTTCCGGAATCGCTCCTCAGGGAGCCGCTGCCGCCGAACCTGGCCTCATCAAGACCGGCGATTCCAACGTCCCGAGCTTTGAGGACACCCTCAAGAAGTTCCTTGGGGACGTCAACTCGATGCAGAACGTGGCTGATGCCTCCATCGAGAAGTTCGTGGCCGGCGAGATCAAGGATGTGCATCAAGTCACCTCCGCCCTGGAAGAGGCCCGCACATCCTTCAATCTGATGCTCGAGATTCGCAACAAGACCATGGACGCCTACCAGGAAATGATGCGGATGCAGGCGTGACGCGCCGCGTCGTTGTAGACGAGAACGTGCCGCTGGCCCGCGAGGCCTTTGGAGACGCGGGAGATGTGGTGCTGGTGCCTGGACGTGGCCTGGACAGGGAAGTCCTCGCCCGTGCAGACGCCTTGGTGGTGCGCTCGGTCACTCGTGTAGACGCGCGCCTGCTTTCCGGTACCCCGGTGCGCTTTGTCGGTACCTGCACCATCGGCACCGACCACCTGGACATCCCCTGGCTCGAATCAAACGGCATCGTCTGGACCTCGGCCCCGGGCTGCAACGCCCGTTCGGTGGCAGAATTTGTCTTGGCAAGCCTCTGCCGGCTCCACTTGGCGCATCGCCTCGATCTCTCAAATGCGCCCCGCATCGGCATCGTAGGCTCCGGCAACACCGGTTCGGCCCTGGAGACGGTGGCGCGCGCCTTAGGGCTTGCCGTGCTGCGCTGCGATCCGCCGCGGCAAGAATGCGAGGGCGGCGATTTCGTACCGCTAGAAGAATTGCTGCGGGCAAGCGATATCGTTTCGCTACACGTGCCGCTGGTGCGGGAGGGCGAGCACCCCACCCGCCACCTGATCGGACGCCGCGAACTTTCGCTGCTGAAGCCCGGCGCCGTGCTGGTGAATGCTTCGCGCGGTCCCGTGGTCGATGCGGCGGCACTCCTGGAGGCCATCACTTTCGGACAGGATCTGTCTACAGTGCTGGATGTCTTCGATCCCGAGCCCGCCTTCCCGACGGCACTTGCCGCCAAGGTCGGTCAGCTCTCACCCCACGTGGCCGGCTACAGCCTAGAAGGCAAGATCGAAGGCACTCGCCACATCCGCGAGGCCTTGGGACGCCTGTGGCAGCTCCCCGACTGGACTCCTCCGGCGCTTCCTGAACTTCCCGTCCCCATCGCCGCCGCGCCCGATGCCTCGGCCTGGGACGGTTTCGCCACGTTAGTGCTTTCGGTCTACGACCCAGCTCGCGACGACGCCTCCATGCGCGCCCTTCTGGGGCTTTCCGACCGCGAGCGCGCCGCCGGCTTTGACCGCCTGCGCCGCGAATATCCGGTGCGCCGCGAGTGGGCCTCGGCCCGCCTGAACGGCCAGAATCTTTCCGATGATTTCCTGAAACTGGCCCGCATGGCGGGTTTCCCTACCGCATAGCTCTGCGAATGTGCATTTTGGCCGCATGAGCTTTGCCTTGGAATACCTGTCCCCGGGCGGCAAGCCCCCCTCGTTTGAAGAAATCGAGTCGTGGCGCCTGGAGATCCCTCAGTTTGAAGAATCGGCGGAACGCGACGGCGTACGCACCTGGTGGTACCGCAATGCCGACACCAGCGTCTATTTCGTCGTCTCCCTCTACGAGGTGCGCCCCACCGAAGGAGATGCTCCCGGCCCCTGCGGACTGGAAGCCTCCATCAACCACCTGCGTCCCACCTTCTTCGCCGAGGAAGCGGCCCCCATCCTGGCAAGCCTCGCGCAATGCCTGGGACTCGGGATGGGCGACGGAGCCACCGGCATGCCGCTTGTCTCGCCAGTGGACTCGCAGGAGGTCTTCGGCGAGATCGTGGACCTGTGGCAGCGCGGCAACCAAATCGCCGTCGACGAGGCCATGGAGCAAGGCAAGAAGCTTCATTTTCTGGACCCCGAGGCAACCCACCGCTGGTGGGAATACGCGCGTCGTCGAGGCGTCTTGCGTGAGCATTTGGCTCAGGCCAAGATTGCGGCTGAGGTCCCGCCAGTGCATTTCATGAAGGCCCCCGGAACCGGCAAGGTGGTCACCCTCATGGCCTGGGAAAACGAGGGCCCAAGCGTTTTTCCGAGCAGCGACTACGTGGTGATCGACCGCACCGTCGAGACCCGCAAGTTCCTGCGCAAGACCTCCGAGCGCAAGGTGGCCTACCTGCCCACCGAGGCCCTCATGCGGCAGATCGTCGGTGCCCTGCGGCAGGTCGAGGCCGAAGGACTGACCTTCAGGCTGCTCACCGCCGAGAACACTTGGCGCGCCGCCGAGCGCATCCCGAACCTCCCACTGGAGGAAAATATGTCCCAATTCAAGGCCCTGCGGCCCGACCAGATCGTGGACCAAGCGCCGTGATCGGGCTCGAGGAATTCCTCAGAGCCTCCCCCACACCCTGGCATGCGACAGCGCTTTCTGGACAGATTCTGTCTGAAGCTGGCTTTGTCGAACTGGATTCCCGCCGCGAGGAATGGCCCCGCGAGGGGGATGGCGCCTTCGTGAGAAGCGGCGGCTTTTTGCTTGCCTGGCGTTGGCCCGAGCACGCCAAGACGCTGAGGCTGGCGGCGGCCCACACCGACAGTCCTTGTCTGCGCGTGAAGCCCCGCCCCGAGCGGCGCGGCCACGGCACCTGGAGCCTCGGGGTGGAGACCTACGGCGGCATGCTGCTGCACACCTGGTTTGACCGGGAACTGGAAATTTGCGGACGCGTCTTCCTGGAAGACGGCGTCGAGCGACTGGTGCGCCTTGCCTCGCCGCGCCCGGTGCTGCCGAGCCTTGCCATCCACCTCGACCGCGAAGTGAACGACAAGGGCTTGCAATTGAATCGCGAGCGCCACCTGCCACCATTGGTCGGCCTAGACGACGGCCATGACTGGTCGCTGACAAGTTCGCTAGCCACGGAGCTTGGCTGTTCTCCCGAAGAAATCCTCGGCTGGGAGCTCTGCCTCTCGCTTGCCGAGCCGCCCTCGCGCCTCGGGCACCAGGGCGAGCTGCTGCTTTCGGGACGCATCGACAACCTGGCATCCTGCCACTCGCTGCTGGAGGCGCTGCTGGACGCCCGCCCCAAGGTGGGTACGCTGCCAGTGCTCGTGCTTTTTGACGGCGAAGAAATCGGCTCCGAGATTGCCACCGGAGCCCGTTCGCGGCGGCTCTCCCAGCTGCTGGAGCGCCTCGCCACCGCCATGGGCCTCTCGCGCAGTCGCTTTCTAACCTGGCTTTCCGAAGGCACCGGACTTTCCGTGGACATGGCCCATGCCGTCCATCCCAACCATCCTGAAAAGCACGACCCGGCTCTGGCCCCCGTCCTAGGCGGCGGCCCGGTGCTGAAGACCAACGCCTCCTACCGCTACGCCACCGATGCCCCGGCAGCCGCTCTGTTACGCCAGGCCGCTCGCAAGGCCGGAGTTCCGCTGCAGGAGTTCGCCATGCGAGCTGACCTCCCTTGCGGCTCCACCGTAGGACCGGCCATCGCTGCCGCGCTCGGCATTCCCGTGGTGGACTGCGGAGCTCCCATGCTAGGCATGCACAGCGCCCGCGAACTCTTCGCCCTGTCGGACCACCAGGCCGCCACTCAACTCTACCGCACCTTCCTAGAAGGCTGAGTCGCCGGCACACGGCGGCTTTTTCCTAGTTTCCCAGTCATGTCCGATCCGAACTCATCCAAGAACTCCGGTCCCCTGCGCCGGGGCGGAAGCTTTTTCGTCGTAGCCATCCTGCTTGCCATCGTATTGGTGCAGTTCCTCGGAACAGGAAGCTTCGAGCCGACCGAGCTCAATTACAATCGCTTCCAAGCTCTGATGGCCGACACTTCGCTCAGAGTCAAGAGCCTCACGGTGGTCACGTCGCCCGAGGGTCTTGAGATCCACGGCGTCCGCGACCTCACGGCGCTTGAGAAGACCCAGTCCCAGCAGCAGAGCGGCTGGCTCGGCAAGGCCGACTCGCGCGAGTTCTACGTGCGCGTCCTGGAAGTGCAAGATTCCACCCTGCAGCGCTGGGCCCACACCCGCAACATCCAGATCTCGGTGAAGGAAAAGGGCGGCCAGTGGATGAGCTACGTGCTCTACCTGCTGCCGGTGGCGGTCTTCGTGATCCTGTGGGTGATGATGATGCGCCAGGGCGGCGGCGCCGGCGGCGGACGCAATATTTTCTCCTTCGGCAAGTCTCCGGCGCGACTGATGGGCAAGGACGTGCCCAAGGTCACCTTCGACGACGTGGCCGGCTGCGACGAATCCAAGCACGAGCTGGTGGAAGTCATCGACTTTCTCAAGGACCCCACCCGCTACGACCGTTTGGGCGGCAAGATCCCGCGCGGCGTGCTCCTGATGGGCCCTCCCGGCACCGGCAAGACGCTCTTGGCCAAGGCCGTGGCGGGCGAGGCCAAGGTGCCCTTCTTCTCAATGTCGGGATCTTCCTTCGTGGAGATGTTCGTAGGCGTCGGCGCCAGCCGCGTGCGCGACCTCTTCGAGCAGGCCAAGAAGGCCGCTCCTTGCATCATCTTCATCGACGAGATCGACGCCGTGGGACGCCAGCGCGGCGCCGGCCTTGGCGGCGGTCACGACGAGCGCGAGCAGACACTCAACCAGCTCCTGATTGAGATGGATGGCTTCCAGGGCAACGACGGCGTGATCATCATCGCCGCCACCAACCGCCCCGACATCCTCGACTCGGCGCTGCTGCGCCCGGGGCGCTTCGACCGCCGCGTGGTGGTGGATCGTCCCGACGTCAAGGGACGCACCGAGATCCTCAAGGTCCACACCGGCACCAAGATTCCGCTCTCGCCCGACGTCGAGCTTGAAATTCTGGCCCGCGGCACACCTGGCTTCTCCGGTGCTGACCTCGCCAACCTCTGCAACGAGGCAGCCCTCTCGGCAGCCCACTCGGGCAAGCAGTGGGTGGAGATGGAGGACTTCGAGTCCGCCAAGGACAAGGTCTTCATGGGCACCGAGCGAAAGTCGCTTGCCATGACAGAATCTGACAAAAAGGTGACCGCCTTCCACGAAGCCGGACACGCCGTAGTCGCTTGGTTCACCGAAGGTGCCGACCCGGTTCACAAGGTCACCATCATCCCGCGCGGGCGGGCCCTAGGCCTCACCTGGCAGCTTCCCGAGCGCGATCGCTACAACGTGACCCAGGCCTACCTGGAAGGCCAAATCGCCATCATGATGGGCGGACGCCTAGCCGAGGAGATCTACATCGGCGAGATCTCCACCGGCGCCAGCAACGACATCCAGCGCGCCTCCGAGACGGCCCGCAAGATGGTCTGCGAGTACGGCATGAGCCGGCTTGGCCCCTTGCACTTCAGCAAGAACGAGCAGCAGGTCTTCCTGGGACGCGACATTGGCCACCAGAATGAGACCAGCGAAGAAACGGCCCGTTCCATCGACGCCGAGGTGCGTCGCATCGTGGAAGAGAATTTGGCCCGCGCTCGCGCCATCCTCACCGACAAGAAGCGCGAGATGGATCTCTTGGGCAACGCCCTCTTGGAATTCGAGTCGGTGGACGAGTCCGACATCCGCACCCTATTCGCGTCGGGAGCTATCCCACCCCGCAAGACCCGGCCTGAGGTCCCGCCCACGGCAACAGCCCCTTCCGCACCTGCTCCCGAGGCTCCGCAAGACATCTCCGGAGACGCGGCCGCACTGCCGGCATGACCAGGCTCTGGCAGGTCCGCGACCGCATGCTGGGAGGGGGGACACTTCCCATCCTGGTGGGCATCGTCAACGTCACGCCGGATTCCTTCTTTGACGGCGGGGCCCATCCCGACGCAGCTTCTGCCATTGCCCACGGTCTGCGCCTGCGCGACAAGGGTGCCGACCAGCTCGACGTGGGCGGCGAGTCCACTCGCCCCGGAGCGGCCATCGTCCCCGTCGACGAAGAACTGCGCCGCGTGGTCCCCGTGATCGAGGCCCTCTCTGCCCAGGGCTGCGCGGTGGCTGTAGACACCCGTCATCCCGAGGTCGCGGCAGCGGCTCTAAAGGCCGGGGCCGGGGCCATCAACGACATTGAAGGCCTGCGCGATCCTTGCATGATTGAGCTGTGCCGGCAATATGGCGCCGGCGCCTGCGCCATGCACATGCGCGGCACCCCGAAGGACATGCAGAGCGCCCCCGCCTACCACGACGTGGTCGAGGAGGTCGAACAGTTTCTGTCCGAAGCCCTCTTGCGCTGGCGCGCGGCGGGACTTCCCGAGGCGGCCTTCGCCCCAGACCCCGGCATCGGCTTCGGCAAAACGGCCGTCCACAACCACGCCTTGGTGGCCGCCACCCGGCGATTGCGGGGGGCCTTTCCCGACAGCCCGTGGTACCTGGGAATGTCGCGCAAGTCCTTCATCGCCGGCACCCCGGGCGTCCCGGCGGGAAGCGACCGCTTGGCAGGAAGCCTTGGCGCCGCGGTGACGGCCTTTCTTTCCGGCGCCGACATCCTGCGCGTCCACGACGTGGCCGCCACCCGCGAGGCGCTGCTTGTGGCTGCGGCCTGCCGCGGAGACGTGGCATGACAGAATCTGTCCCGACCAAGAAGGACGAGCAGGAGCGCAAACGCCCGTGGTGGATTTTGCTCCTGCTGCTCTTTCTTGCCGTGGGCACCTGCAGCTTCTTCCAGCATTGGGGAAGTGGTAACGGCAAAGGAAACGGTGGAGACGACGCGTCACGGCGGCGCGACTCGCTGGCGCGCGTTGACTCGCTGGCACGGCACCGGCAGGACTCGCTGGATGCCCTGGCCCGCCGGCGCAACGACTCCTTGGGTCTCGCGCGACAGCGGCATCTCGACTCGCTGGCCGGCATTCATTCGCACCGCGGAGCCCGGCACCATCGCAAGCACGGGGGCGGCAGGCATGGCCGCGCCAGCGGAGCTGACGACTCGCTGGCCAAGCGCCTCGATTCCCTGCGTCTCTCCGCCCGTGCCGATTCGCTGCGTCGTATCGACTCTGCGCGGGTGGCCGACTCACTCTCGGCCCTGGCGCGGGCGGCAACAGATCTCTACGTGGTGGCCGACCCGGCCGGCGGCGTCCACCCGGCTCCAGTAGACGTAGCGGTGATGACCTTGCGCATGTCGGTCACGCCCTTGTGCGCCCTGGACGACTCCACCCGGCTCACAGAATGTCGCAACCTCGTCCGCATCGATCGCGACCGGACCCTCTGGATCTCGGCGGTGGATTCTGCCGGGCGCCATGCTCCGCTGCAAAAGCTCGTCTACCGCATCGATCCCGACGCCTCCCGCTGCGGCCCCCACCGCGTGCTAGTGCCCGTCTCCGACACCCACTCGGTGTGTGTCGACGCCTACGAGTACCCCAACGATCCGCACCAGATCCCCCGCACCTCGGTCAGTTGGCAGGAAGCCTCGGCGCTGTGCGGTCGGCTCGGCAAGCACCTGTGCGGCCGCGACGAACTGCAGCTGGCTTGCCAAGGGCCGCAGGACTGGAAATATCCCTACGGTCCAGAACACGTCACCGGTTACTGCCAGGATGGCGGAAGCGACGTCACCTACGGGCATGATCATCCCGGCTGCCGCTCCTGGTGGGGCGCCTACGACATGGTCGGCAACGCCTGGGAATGGACCTCCACCCCTTACAAGAACGCCTACTGGGTCTTCGGCGGGTACTACGGCGAAGGCCCTGAGGCATCGTGCCAGGAAGTCAAGCACAGTTTCTATCCCCAGAACCGCTACAATGCGGTCGGCTTCCGCTGCTGCGAGGACGCTCCCGCCACTCATTAACGGCCATCTGCAATAATCAGAGAGATTTGCGCTTTCTTACCAACAAATAAATGATTACCATTTTGATCATCAATGATCTCCATCGCTCGACAGACAGACTACGCAACGCGCATCGTCTTGCACTTGGCAAGCCTTCCCGAAGAACTCGTTGCCATTCCCGAACTTTCCCAAGCAAAGCAGCTCCCGATCCCCTTCGTGCGCCGCATCGTGGGAAAGCTGGTGGCGGCTGGAATCCTGCGCACCGTGCGCGGCAAACATGGCGGCATTGGGCTCGGACGTCCCGCAACGGAGATCTCGTTGCAGGACGTGGTGACGGCCATGGAAGGTGGAATCCGACTCAACCAGTGCGTGAACGACAAGGATGCCTGTCGTTTCTCCGGCAACTGCTCCGTCCATAAAGCCTGGACAGCAGCCTCTAACTTATTAGATAATCACTTGCGCGCAATTCTCTTTTCCGAACTGGCCCAAGGCCACTCCACAAGCCCTGAAAGGAACCCGACGTGGATACACTGACCCTCTCGCGGCTGCAGTTTGCCGCGACGACCTATTTCCATTTCCTCTTCGTGCCGCTCACGCTGGGGCTTTCGCTCTTGGTGGCCATCCTGGAGCTGCTCTACGTGCGCACCCGAGACGAGGACTACCGCATCGCCACCAAGTTCTTCGGGAAGCTCTTCCTGATCAACTTCGCCGTCGGCGTGGTGACGGGCATCACCTTGGAATTCCAATTCGGCACCAACTGGTCCAGTTACGCCAAGTTTGTCGGGGACATCTTCGGATCGCTCCTGGCAGTGGAAGCGACGGTGGCCTTCTTCCTGGAATCCACCTTCATCGCGGTGTGGTTCTTCGGCTGGAAGAAACTCTCGCCTGCGTTCCACTGCGTCGCCATCTGGATCGTGGCCTTTGCCTCCAACCTCTCGGCCTTCTGGATCATCGTGGCCAACGCCTGGATGCAGCATCCGGTTGGCTATGTGATCCGGGGCGGACGAGCCGAACTGTCCGACTTTGTCGCCGTGGTCACTCAGAAGTTCGCGCTTCTGGAATTCGTCCACACCGTCGGCGGCGCCTGGATCCTGGCCGGCTTTTTCATGCTGGGAATCAGCGCTTGGCACCTGGCCCGCAAGCAGCACGTCGCGATGTTCAAGAAGAGTTTTCGCGTGGCCGCCATCTGGACCTTGCTTGCCTGCATCTTCGAGATGTTCCAAGGTCACCTCAACGCCGAGGTCCTGGCCACCTCCCAACCCACTAAGCTTGCCGCCATGGAATCGCTCTGGAAGACCTCGGGCGACGTTCCCATGCATCTCCTACTCTGGCCCGATGAAAAGAACGGACGCAACCTGGTTGAAGGCTTGCCCATCCCTGGCATGATGTCGTTTTTGGCCCACTACAATCCCCACGGCACCGTCAAAGGACTGGATAGCGTCCCCAAAGAAGATCGTCCTCCCGTACTTCCGGTATTCCTCTCCTTCCGAGCCATGGTGGGACTCGGCATCCTGCTCTTCTGGGTGGCCTTGTGGGCCTTTTGGAAGCGCAAGACCATTGAGGCCCAACCGCTTCTCTTAAAGATTCTGCCGTGGCTCATTCCAATTCCCTACCTGGTGAACCAGCTTGGCTGGACGCTGGCCGAAGTGGGACGCCAACCTTGGATCGTCTACGGAATCATGCGCACCGAACAGGGCGTCTCGAAGATCGCCGTTTCCCAGGTCGCCACATCCCTGGGTGCCTTCGTGCTGGTCTACACGCTTTTAGGAGCCGTAGATTTCTACTTGCTTTGGACCTACGCGCGCAAAGGACCGCTGCCGGAAACGGCAGAAGGAGGACATCATGCTTGAAACCGTCTGGTTTGCCATTTGGGGAGTCGCCTGGGCTGTGTATTTCATGCTCGACGGCTTCGATCTGGGACTCGGCACGTTGCTTCCCTTCTTGGGCCGGAGCGACGACGAGCGACGCATTCTGGTCAACACCATGGGCCCCTTCTGGGACGGCAATGAGGTGTGGCTGATCACCGCCGGCGGCGTGACCTTCGCGGCCTTTCCTGCGGCCTATGCCACCATGTTCTCCGCTCTTTACACCCCACTGATGCTGCTTCTCTTTGCCCTCATCCTGCGCGGAGTGGCCTTTGAATTTCGCAGCAAAGTGAATTCCGCCGCTTGGCGCAAGGTCTGGGACACCTGCCTCGTCGTGGGCTCGTTCCTACCGGCATTGCTTCTGGGGGTGGCGTTTGCCAATCTCTTTGCCGGCATTCCCGTGGACCGCGAAGGCACCTTCCACGGCACGCTGCTGACCCTGCTCAACCCTTACGGACTGGTGGGAGGCGTCTTCTTCCTGCTGGCCTTTGCGCATCACGGCGCACTGTGGCTTTTGGCAAAATCAGAAGGCAAGCTCCGCATTCGAGCGGCCCATGCCGCTGCTGGACTCTGGATCGCCACCTTGCTGATCACCGTCCTCTTCCTGGGCTACACCTGGTTTGCCACCCGACTGTGGCAGAACCTGCTCCAGCGTCCCATCTTCCTGATCCTGCCCCTGCTTGCTGCCGGAGGCCTCGTCGCTTCGCGCATTTTGCTCTTCAAGGGACGCTTCTGGCAAGCTTGGGGAGCTTCGTGCCTCTTCATCCTGACGGCCACGCTCTTTGGAGTGGCGGGAATGTTCCCCAACATCGTCGCTTCCAGCCTCGACCCGGTCGCCTCAGTGACAGCCTTCAACGGCGCCTCCAGCCCGCTCACCCTCAAGATCATGCTGGGCGTGGTGCTGACCTTCCTGCCGGTGGTGATCGCCTACCAGAGCTGGGTATACGTGCGCTTTCGGGAGCAGGTCACCTCGCACACCGTCAAGGACGGGCCCGCCTACTGAACCGAGGCACGCAGGCGGCCGAGCAGATCGAGGGTGGAGGTCTTGGCCTTCTTCTTGGGCGAACTTGGAAGCGTACTGGAAACAGGATGGTTCCAAGCCGCCATGCCGCCTTCTAGCCGGTAAATCCGCGCTGTCTCGCCGACATCGCGCAGACTTTCCAGATAGCTTGCCGCCGCCCGCTGAGATCGTTCATCTCCCACCAGAACGATCTTTCCGAGGCGCGGCAGCTCCCGCCAGCGCGTGCGCAGCTCCCCGGAATTCCAGGGCAGCAAAATGGCCTGAGGAATGTGCCCGACCTGCCATTGGGCATTTTCGCGCACATCCACCACTAGCGGCGCATTGGGCCACGCTAGCCAGCTCCACAAAGAATCTGCCGAAACCTGCTCGTGAGCACTGATCGAGCTTCCGACCAACAAAAATACCAATGCCCACAAGCGAGTCATGTAGGGAAGATATCCCCGCCGGTCGGTTTTTAGCCGACCAGTTTCAGCAAAGCCTTCCGCTTTTACAGGATTGTGACCTGCGTCACGCGCAGGTTACGATGCCAACCCGCCATTTGGTCAATTGAGGCGAAACTGGTACCCCTGGGAGACCCAAGTGCGCACCGGAACCCCACCTTTGGTGGCCGGCTGGAAACGCCACTGCAGCACCGACGAGCGCAGCGCCGCCTCGAAGCCGTAGCCGGCCGGAGCTCCCATCACTTCCACCTGCTCCACCCGCCCACGCTCATCCACCAGGATGCGCAGCTCCACGCGCGGCTCCACACCGTCTTCGCGGGCGCGCCGAGGGTAAACCGGGTCCGAGGAGGCCAATACCCGCGGATCGGTATCGGTTTCGCCGGGGTTGTACACAAAGCGCGCGCTGGTGCCGCCGCTCCCCGAGCCAGAACCCGAACCGACGCCGGTCCCGATGCCACCGCCATGACCACCGCCGCCCGTGGCGACACCCATGCCGCGTCCTCCGGCGAGCCCCAGATCCAGGGCCGGACCAGGCATGCCGTTTCCGGAACCGCCCGCCATGGTCGCCGAAAGAATTCCCACCGATGGCTGCGAGACCGCCTGTTCCTGAGTCGGCACCGGCACGTTGGTCGGCACGTCCTGAGGGGTCGCAACTTGTTCTTGAGCCGGGCCCGGAGGAGGAGGAGCCACCTCAACACTGGCCATGGCAGGAGGAGCCTTGCGTGGCGTCAAAGATTGTCCGCTCCCGTAATCGAGGCGGCCCAAGAGCACCAGAAAAACGGCCCCCGCAAAGAGGATAGCAACCTTGAGCCAGCGCGGCACACGACATGGAGCGGTAGGAAAATTGACTTCAGCGACCACCGGCACGGTAAAATCCGGCGTGCGGCGCACCACGCTCGCCCGTCGGCGCATCACGGCCCCTCGGCAGCGCCCGCGCGGACCTTCAGGGCATAATGAGCCACCCCGGCGCCGCGCACGTCGTCCAGCACAGCAACCACCCGCGCGTACGGGAGGCGCTCGTCGGCAGCCAGCACCACCTGCAAAGAACTGTCAGCGCGCACCGCCCCGGTCAGGAACTGCCGCAGACCTACGCGATCAGAAAGCCGCCCGTCGATGCGCACGGTACCAGACGGATCTAGACTCACCACCACGGCAGCCGGCGTCGAAGTGCTGGCATTGGCCGCTTGGGGCAACTGCACCGGGATGGAGGCCGAATCCACCGCCTGAGTAGCCACCATGAAGATGATCAGAAGCACCAGCATGATGTCGACGAGCGGCGTCATGTTGATGGCCGCAATGGCCTTGCGGCCTCCCGACTCCATGGCGGCGCCGGCCATCAGCCCCTCCTGCGGGCCGCGGCCTCAAGCGAGGCAGCCACCATCAGCACCCGCAACTCCTTGGCGCGATCCATCACGTCCTTGGCGCGAGCCTGCAAGGAGTTGTAGATCCAGATGGCCGGAATGGCCACCAGAAGACCCGTCGCGGTCGCCACCAGGGCTTCGGCAATGGCGCCCATCACGGCTTGGGGGCCGCCACCGGTGTGTCCGAGAGCCGAGAAGGCATCCAAAATGCCGCAAACCGTGCCGAAGAGGCCAATGAAGGGCGCATTGGAACCCACCGAACCAAGAAACCCAAGTCCCTTTTCCAGAGTGCGGGCCTCGGCTGATTCCTGGCTGATGCAGACCTGCTCCAGCGCCTCGGGAGAAAAGTCGCGGTTGGCGATACCAGTGCGAACCAAGCGTCCGGCAACAGTATTGGAAGCGGTGCGCGCCATTTCCTGGGCCCCGGTTTCACTCGCAAAGGAAGTGAGGATGGTGGCGGCGTAGCGGTCGGCATCGGTCTCTTCGCTGGCAAGGCGTCGACGGGTTCGCACGGAGATGACAGCCACAGCCGCCCCTAAGCCGACAAGCAGCACCATGACGGCGCGCGCCACCCACAGTGCCAGGAGATGCAGCGGCCCTTTTTGGAAATCCAGAAGCAGTGCCAATTTCTGGACAAAGCTCTTGTGCTCGTGAATCTCAAAGACCGTCGGTCCTTCTAGAGGGGCCGTGCCCGGATCCACCGGAAGCAAATCAGAATGCCCGGCCAGGGCGTCGGAAAGACTCTTGCGCCAGGCGGGAGTCAGGTCCTCATGCCATTCCCAGGGGGATTCGCCACTGCCGGTGCGCAACAGCGCCGCCGCCACATTGGCATCGGAGGCATACCAAGCACCCAAGGTTCCGACCCGAAGAAGCGTGCCGTTGGTCGCCGCGCCTTCGGGACGCGGAAGCGCTCCCTGCCGACGCTCCACGGTGCGGGAAAAGCTCCACTCACGCGTCCAAGCATCCACCGCCTTGGGCAGCGCCTTGGAAACCGACGGAGCCGATTCCACCTCATCCAAGGCCGAATCCACCGCAGCCTCGCGGCGCTTGCGGTCCCAATCCATGCCGCTCTTGACGCGCTCGCGCAGGATGCGCAGGCGATCCTGCAATTGCTTCCGCACGGCGTCCAGAGGGTCGGCAGTCAAGGCGGCAGAGGGAGTTGGCGGCGGGGCCGAAACAGCATTGGAGGCCGATAGCTGCGACTGGACACGCCGCCACTCGTTCTGGGCAGCGTCGCGATCGTCCTTGGCTGAGACCAAGGAGTCGCGCAGGCGATCAAGCTCTTCCTGGGAATGGTCGCGCTCTTCAAGGTGACTCCGCTGAGCGTTCCAGCGCTCGGCCACCAGCGAATCGCGCACCACCTGGGCGCGCGCCAAAGCTTGGCGCCCCGCCTGAGTCGGAGCGGCCGCCTTGTTGGACTGGGCCAGGAGCGGAAGCGCTAGCGCCGCAAGTAAGCTAGAGGTGCGCTTCATCGCAGCGCCCCCAGCGGCAGGGCGAGCAAGCCCTTTTCTTCGCCAGCCAAGGTCCGACTGGCGCGCGCCAACGCCTCGCGAGTGGCGAGGTCAGATACCTCTGTCCAAGAGGACTCGCCGCGACGACGAATGGCGGCAAAGCTGCCAGCGCGGTCGGTGAAGGCGTCAAGGACCCCGCCGGCGTGCAGGTAAGTTCCTCGCACCGCACGCCCAGCGGCCGTCTGGTAGCTGCCCGGCTCGGCATGCACGCGTCCACCTTCTTCCACCAGCTCGGAAAGCTGATCAAAGAGCTGACCGACACCTTCTTCAGGAGTCACGCTTCCCCCTCGGATGCCGCGCGCCAGCTCCGTCAGAGCCCGGCGATGGACATCAGGAGCCAATTCCGATTCAAGGCGAGGCTGGATGGTAGACTCGATCAGGGTGGCAAGCTCGCCAGCAAAGGCCTTGCGACGCGCTTCGGCCGGAGACCCGGGAGCCACCTTGACCACCGGCACCGGCTTCGCGGTGGGCGTCTTGGCGGCCAAGTTCTTCAGGGAATCGGCTTCGCGGTGCAGGCGAGCAATCTCCTGCCGCATCTGCTGAAGCCGCGCCTGCTGCTGGCGCTTCCATTCGGCGTGGCGGGCATTTTCCTGGGAAAGCGCGGCGCGTTCCTTGTCGGAAAGGGCCTGCAGTCGCAAGGTTTCCTTTTGGGTCGGATCGTCCTGGGCCCAAGCGGCCAAGGCGATCACAGGAAGCAGGCGGATGACACCGTTCAAGCGCATAGACCCCAGAATGTAGGAAGTTGCCGCCGCGCGGGCACTCACCAGCGCAAAGCCACGGCCGACCAGGAAAGGCCGCCGCCAAAACCGATCAAGAAGACGTAATCGCCCTTTTGGTAACGCCCTTGGGCCTCGGCCAAGGCGATGCCGACCGATGCTGAAGAGGTGTTGCCAAAACGATCCATAGTGACCGAGAAGCGCTCCATGGGAATTCCGACCTTGGCGCTCACCGATTCCAGCATGCGCAGGTTGCCCTGGTGCGGAACGATGTGGAGGGTGTCAGAAGCCGTAATGCCGATCTTCTTGCTCATCGAGGCGATGCGCGAAACCATGGTCTCGACGGCAAATTTGTAGACGGCCTGGCCATCCTGATGAAAATGGAAGCGCTCCGCTTCATCGCCCTGGCCACCGTAGTGGAGCTTGGCGCGCGCGCCCGGATCTCCGCCCAATTCCCAGGTGAGGACCTCGTGGAAAGGCTCCACGGCCGTCAGCACCGCCGCCGAAGCGCCATCGCCAAAGAGCACGCAGCTAGAGCGATCGGTGAAGTCCAGGTAGCGGGACATGCGATCAGAAGCCACCACCAGGGTGCGCTCCATGTCGGAATCGCGCATCAGGGACGCCGCCGTCGCCAAGGCCACGGGAAAACCCGAGCAGGCCATGTTGACGTCAAAACCACCGATTTTCCCAAGTTCCAGTCGGCCAGCGACTTCCACGCTCAGGTAGGGGCAACTGATCTCGCCGGTGGAGGTGGAACCGACCACCAGTTCTACCGGCCCGGGAGAACGCAAAAGCGCCTCGCGAGCCGCCTCCGTGCCCATGTCGGCGGTGGTGAGATCACGGGCGATGCGACGCTCGCGAATCCCAGTACGGCGCGAGATCCACTCGTCGTTGGTGTCCACCAACTTGGACAGGTCATCGTTGGTCACCCGCTCGGGTGGCAAGAAAGTCGCCACACTGGCAAGGCCGATCCGCTTCACACTCATCGAAGGCTCCTCTATCGTGGAAGCCTCTAAAGTTAAACAGACCATTGCCCAAAGGGCCCAAGGAAAATACCCGCCTTCCTTTCAAACGACTTTGGCGACCTATCTTTGCGATTCTATTGAACGACTCTACCGACATTTTGCGGCAAGCCATGCTTTCCGGATCTGCCCAGGCTGGGCCACGCTTTGCCAAGGAATGGCTGTCGCATGTGAGCCGCACCTTTGCGCTCAGCATCCGGGTGCTGCCGCCCCCTCTGGAAGAGACGGTGCGGCTGGCCTACCTGTTTTGCCGCGTGGCCGACACTGTGGAAGACGACCGCGTGTTGCCCGCCACCGAGCGCATCGCCCTCTTGGAACTCTTTTCTGCCTGCTTCCTGCCGGAGCCCGATCTTTCCGCTGTGGCGCGCTTCAGGGACCGGCTTCCCGAATCTTGGCGCACATCTCCCGAGGACGACCAGTTCCTGTCCTGGCACTGCGAAGCGGTGTTTCAGGAATACGCTCGCTTGCCGGTCGCCGCCCGCAGGACTATCGACGGGCGGGTGCAGGAAATGTGTCGCGGCATGGCCGCCTACGCCGCGCGCCGCGATGAAAGTGGCTGGTTCTTCCTGGACACCGTGGCCGAGCTGCGCGACTACTGCTACTACGTGGCCGGCGTGGTGGGACTCATGCTGTGCGATCTCTTTGCTTGGCATGAACCGTCCATCTCCCCCGCACGCCTAGAGCTGATGAATTCCCGGGCGGTGGGCTTTGGACTTGCCCTGCAATTTGTGAACATCGCCCGCGACGTGCCCGCCGATCATCTGCGGCAGACCGTCTTCGTGCCTCAGGAGCTGTGGCGGCGCTACGGACTGGATGCGCAGAGCGCTCTGGATCCGGAAAAGCGAGAGGCCGGCACCCAGGCCTTGCGAGACCTTTTGATCATGACGCAGAAAGAAGTCGAGATCGCCCAGGCCTACATCCTGAAGCTGCCGCGCAGGGCCTACCGCATCCGCCTTTTCTGCCTGTGGCCGCTCTTAATGTCCCAAGACACCTTGGTGAAGCTCGGCGAGCATCTTGCCGACGTGCTCGACCCCAGCCAACGCATCAAGATCGGACGCCGTGACGTGCGTCGGATCATGGCTACCACAGCGCTCTGCGCCTCTTCCAATCTCCTTGTCGGCGGCATGTTTCGTCGGCGCAACCGCCGCTTCCAGCGGCTGCTGGACAACTTATGAAACGTCTCATCCGCATTCTGACCAATACGCCGTTCCACATCGGGCTGCTCCTCTTCGGCATTCTCGCCGACCAGCTCACCAAGTTCTGGGCCGTCGCTGGCCTTGGCACCGTGCGCGACCTGGACGGCTTCCTGTACAGCCTCAAGCCACTTCCGGTGGTGGGCGACTGGTTCTGGCTGACGCTCGCCTACAACCGGGGCGCCGCCTTCAGCACCACGCCGCAGAAGTTCTTGCCGTTCTTGAGCCCCAACGCCTTCTACACCCTGATCGCCCTCGCGGCCTTCGTGGGACTGGTCTTCTACTACCGCCAGCGCGCCTTCCCGCACGTGGCCACCCGGCTGGGTGTGGTGCTGGTGATGGCCGGAGGCTTTGGAAATTTGGTTGACCGCTGGCGCCTCGGGCGCGTGGTGGATTTCATCAGCTGGGGAGTTCCTGGAGTCGCTTGGCGTTGGCCCACCTTCAATGTGGCCGATTCGCTCATCTGCGTTGGCGTGGCCTTCCTGGTGTTTGCCGATTTCCTGGACATCTCGGTGTTCCGCACCCGCGTCCGCGAATCCGAGGCTGGCAACCGCCCGACGGCATGACCGAAAGCGTACAGTCCTGGCAGGTGGAAGTTGGCGTCTCGCAGCGCCTAGATCGTCATTTGGACGAGCATGTTCCGCAGTGGTCGCGCACGCGCTTGCAGGAAGCCATCGCCAACGGACAAGTGCTGGTGGACGGTAAAGTGCGCAAGGCGAGTTTTCGCCTGCAAGGCGGCGAGACAGTTGAAGTCCTGACGTGGCCCGACCACAACTCCCTGCCCGAACGCGCTGAGCCCCAGGACATCCCTCTCAAGGTGATTTGGGAAGACGACTGGATCGCCGTGATCGATAAGCCCGCCGGCCTCACGGTGCATCCGGGCGCCGGCTGCCCCGACGGCACGCTGGCCAACGCCCTGGCCTTCCGCTTCAAGAACCTCTCGGGGGTGAACGGCCCGCTGCGCCCCGGCATCGTCCATCGCCTGGACAAAGACACCTCAGGGCTTTTGGTGGTGGCCCTTTCCGACCAGGCCCACCGGAGCCTGGCGGCCCAACTGGTGGACAAAAGCCTTGGCCGCCGCTACGACGCCCTGGTATGGGGCATGCCTCAGGAGGAACGGATTGACGCGCCCATCGGCCGACATCCCACGGACCGCGTGCGCATGGCCGTGGTTCCCGGCGGTCGCGATGCCGCTACCAACATCATCATGCGCCGCTTGGGTACCCCTGCATCGCTGGTAGAGTGTCACCTGGAAACCGGCCGAACCCACCAGATTCGCGTCCACTTGGCACACCGCGGTTGCCCGGTGGTGGGAGATCCCGTCTACGGCGGCGATGCCATCCGTCTGGGCGTCACCGCCCCTTTGGAGCGTGGCTTGGCCCGCTCCATCCTCTCCGAGATCCACCGTCAGTGCCTGCACGCACGAGGCTTGCGGCTGGTGCATCCGGCCACTGGCAAGACACTTGAATTTGAAAGTCCCTGGCCCAAGGACTTCGCCGCCGCCGTGGCCAAGGCCTTCCCGGCCCCATCCAGCGAACCGGTAAGCTATTCTTGAGCTATGTCGGACGACGCCTCTAAACTCGAGCCCGAGCCCCCGTTTCTCGAAAGGGGCATGCGCACCCTCGACCAACTCATGGTTTGGGTGGGAGACTGGATCCTAAGCAGTGTTGCCGTGGTGGTGGAATACTTCCAATTCAACCTGCGCACCTTCCGCACGCTGCCGCGGATCTTCGGCAATTTTCATCTGACCCTGGAGCAGCTGCACGCCATCGGCATCTCCTCGATTCCCTTGGTGGCCACCACCAGCCTCTTCACCGGAGCCGTGACGGCCTGGCAAGCGGGATACCTCTTTGCCGGCATCATCCCGGTTTCCTTCGTCGGCGTGGCCGTCGGCAAGTCGGTGATCTTGGAGCTGGGGCCGGTCCTTACCGCCATCGTGGTGGCTGGCCGCACCGGCGCCGGCATGACTTCGGAACTGGGCTCCATGTCCGTCACCGAGCAGCTCGACGCCATGGACGTATTGGGACTGGACCGCTATTGCTTTCTGGTGGCCCCGCGCATGATCGCCAGCATGTTCATGCTGCCCGTGCTCACCGTGATCTCGTCCTTCGTGGGACTGATGGGCGCGCTGGCCGTGAGCCTCACCTTCAAGGAGATGGAGCCCAACATCTTCTGGAAGGGTGTGCGCCTCTTCTACCACGACCAAGACGTGTGGGTGGCCCTCTTCAAAGCGTTCCTTTTCGGACTCATTCTCTCGTCCTACGGCTGCTTCTCGGGATGCCGCGCCAAGAACGGCGCCGAAGGCGTCGGCCGCGCCATCGAACACTCGGTGCAGGCCTCGGCGGTGACCATCCTCATCACCAACTTCCTCGTAGGCTACCTCCTCCTGCGCCTGTGAAAGCCTCCATGCTGCGAACGTTCCTCATTCCCCTCCTTCTTTCCTGCGGTCTGGCGCTTGCCGACACGGCCACGCTTCCGCCCCCCCCGCCGCCAGAAAGTGACAGCTTGGTCTCGGCCAAGGTGGAATCGCTGGGACGCCGCCTAGACCGCGACAGCGCCGCCGCCAAGGGTTCGGCTCTGGTGGATGGCCGTTCGCTGGGACTCCTGGTGGTGCAGGTGCTGCTTGCCCTCTCGGTGGTGACGGGACTTGGCTTTGCCACTGTCTTTGCCTGGAGCCGCATGCGCCGCCGCAACGGAAGCGGCCAGTCGGGCGAGATCGACGTCTTGGAGACGCGCGCCCTGCAACCAGGACGCCACCTGCAGCTGGTGCGCCTGCACAACCGCGTGGTGGCCATCGTGACCACGGCCCACGGCGCCGCCGCTGTAGCTGAGTTTCGCGACAACGAGGCAGCCGAGATCATCGCCGAGCTGGGAGCCGGAAGCGTCTCCACCAAGGACTTCGGCGCCGCCCTCGACACCCTCATGGAGCGTTTTCGCAAGCCCGGCTCGAAAGGTCCCGAGGCATGAGACTGCGGCGCTGGCTCTTGCCGATTCTGTGCGCGGCGCCGGCCTTTGCGCAGATGGTGCCCAAGATCTCGGTGGGTCTAGAGCAGGCCAAGAGCCCGCAAGAGGCCTCCATCGCGCTGCAGGTGGTGTTCCTGCTCACCATCCTTTCGGTGGCGCCGGCGATTTTGCTTTTGATGACGCCCTTCACGCGCATCGTCACGGTGCTGGGCTTTCTCAAGAAGGCCCTGGGCACCCAGACCACGCCGCCCAACCAGATCATCGTGGGGCTTTCGCTCTTCCTCACCTGGTTCGTGCTGCAGCCCCAGATCAAGGAGATCAACGACACCGCTCTGCAGCCCTACCTGGCCCAGCAGATCGGTTGGAAGGACGGGCTGGAGCGCGCCATGAAGCCCATGCGCACCTATATGCTGCGCCAGACCGGCGAGAACGAGCTGGCCACCATGGTGCGCATCTCGCACACGCCCCGGCCCCACAACGTGGACGACATCCCCAACGCCGTGCTGATCCCCTCCTACGTGGTCTCGGAGCTGAAGTCGGCCTTCCTCATCGGTTTTCTGATCTATTTGCCATTTCTTGTCATCGACATGGTAGTGGCCTCCGTCCTCATGTCGCTTGGCATGATGATGCTGCCTCCCGTGATGGTCAGCCTGCCCCTCAAGCTGATCCTCTTCGTCTCCGTGGACGGTTGGAACCTCGTCACCCACGGACTGATCCAAAGTTTCCACTGAAAGGATTCCGATGAGCGACGCTTCCATCGTGGACCTCATCCGCCAGACCCTGTGGGTCTCGCTGCTTCTATGCGCCCCCATTCTGGGCGCCACCCTGGTGATCGGCCTCGCGGTCTCGGTGGTGCAGGCCGCCACCCAGATCAACGAAGCCACCCTCACCTTCCTGCCCAAGCTCGCGGTGGCTGGAGTGGTGCTGGTGCTCGTCTTTCCGTGGATGATGCATCTCTTCCGCGACTACTTCACGCACATGGTGGAACTCATGATCGAGGTCAAGCCGTGAGGTCGCCTTGACCGCACTGCCCGATCTCGCCACCCTCTTCTCGGGGCAGACGCAGATCTTCGTGCTGGTGCTGGCGCGCCTCACCGCTATGCTCGCGCTCCTGCCCGTCTTTGGTTCGCAGTCCTTTCCGGCCCCGTTGCGCCCGGCTCTGGCGATGGTGCTGGCCGTCATCATCTTCCCCACCCTGCCCCACACCCACTGGGTGCTGCCCACCGGCACCCCCGCCTTCTTCCTGCTGGTGCTGCGGGAAGTCGTCTTGGGCCTTTCTATCGGCTACGTGCTCTCGCTTTCCTTCCAGGCCATGGAAAGCGCCGGCGCACTGATCGACTCCGCTGCCGGCTTCTCCATGGTCGAGCTCTTCGACCCCATGACCGGCGTCCCCTCGGCGCTTTTCGGACAATTTCTGACCATTTGCGCCTCGACGGCCTTCGTGGTGGGCGGCGGCCACCTGCAGTTGCTCCGGGTACTGGCCGACTCCTTCCTGCTCGCGCCGGTCGGGCAGGTCTCGCTGGACCCTTCGGCCATCGTCCCCCAGATCTCGCGCCTCTGCGCGACGGCCTTTCTCACTGGGCTGCAACTGGCCGGTCCGGTACTGATGGCCCTCTTGCTACTCACTCTGGTGATGGCGGTGCTCTCGCGGGTGATGCCTTCCATGAACGTGTGGATTTTGTCCATGCCGCTGCAGATCGTGATCGCCTGCGCGGTGGTGGGAGTGACATTGCCGTGGATCCTGGAAGGCTTCCGACTCTGGCACGAGCACCTCGTGAACACCTCGCTCTACCTGCTTTCGCGGATGCGCTAAATGGACGAAGACGAGAAGACCGAAGAGCCGTCCAGCAAGCGCCTGGGAGAGGCGCGCGAGAAGGGACAGGTTCCCAAAAGCGTCGACCTGCTGCAAGCCGCCACCTTGCTCGCCGGCGCCATCGCCCTGTGGACCTCGGGAAGCGCCGTCCTGGAGAGCCTGCGGCAACTGACCATCCGCACCTTCCAGGCCATTCCCGTCTGGCACGTCTCGGACGAGGAGCTTACCACGGGACTGGCTTTCGGCATGTGGGAAATCATGAAGATCCTGCTGCCGCTGCTCTTGCCCATTGCCATCACAGGTGCCATCGTGTCGCTCATCATGACCGGGCCGCTGTGGGCCTCCAAGGTTTTCTCGCCCGATCTTGGCGCCTTGTTCAGCCTGGGGAACCTCGCGCGCATGTTCAACAAGCGCGCCATGGTCGAGCTGCTCAAGGGCGTCCTCAAGATCACCGTGGTCGGCTGGGTGGCTTGGTCGGCGGTGCAGCAGAGTCTGCCGCAGTTTGCCGCCATGGCCGCCTGGCCCTTCCTGGAGCAGGTCTTCTTCACCGTGCACCTCGCCTTCTGGGCCATCGTGAAGATGGGCGTGGCGCTTCTGATCATGGGCCTTGCGGACTTCTTCTGGCAGCGCCACAGTTCCCACAAGAAGCTCAAGATGACGAAGCAGGAAGTGAAAGACGAAGCGCGCCAGTCAGAAGGCGACCCGCAGGTCAAGGGCAAGCGCCGCAAGATGCGCCAGGAAATGCACCGCCGTTTTTCGCTGCGGGAAGTCCCCAAAGCAACAGTGGTGGTCACCAACCCGACCCACTTCTCGGTGGCGCTGCGCTTCGAGCAGGGCGTGGACCCGGCCCCCATCATGGTGGCCAAGGGCGCCGACGCCCTGGCTTTTCGCATTCGCGAGATCGCCCGCGCCTCCAATGTTCCGCTCGTGGAAAATCCGCCGGTGGCGCGCGCCCTGTACGCCCGGGTGGAACCTGGCGATCAGGTGCCCCCCGAGCTCTACCAGGCGGTGGCCGAGGTATTGGCCTTCGTGATGCGAGCCCGAGGGTAAGCATTTTGGGCGCCTCCCCGCCCGCAGGCGGGGTCGGGCTGCCTGCCGGGCCTCCTCACCCCAAATCGGTTCCAGGATCGGGCATGCCCGATCCCTAAGGCATTTTGGGGTTGCGGTGTCCCGGGCCTATCGGCCGGCATCCCTGGCGCGTGGGTGCCAATTTTTGTCTGGTGCCGCTTCGTGCTTGATGACGATTTTTGTTTGTGTCTGGTTTTGCAGGCGCTCCGCCCTGCACCCGGCCAAGGGTGCTGCCGCGCGCCCTTGGAACCCGCTCGCGGGGGTTCTACCCCCTGCACCCCCGATTAGGCCACGACTTCGCGCTAGGCTTTCGGTCAAGTGGCCTTGCGTGTCTCAGACAGGTAAGACATTGGGTGCCGTTGCTTTTAGACTGCCGCTTCGTAGCGACACCATGCTGGTGTTGCCCCGCCTTGCACCCGCGCCAGGGATGCCGGCTTCGCCCGGGACACCCGCCCCACCGTAAGGATCGGGCATGCCCGATCCAATATCGGCGGGCGGGGGCCCGGCAGGCAGCCCGGTGCCCCGGTAGGGGTCGCACGCCCGACCCTTACGGGGCAGGCGCCCAGCGCAACGGGCTAGACGGGCTTTTTCATGGGGCGTTTGCTGTCGATCTTGTAGTGCTCGTGGGGATTCTGCCATTTCAATTCGGCAAGTTTTTCATTCGACAGGGAAAAGGTCACGTCCTTGATGCGCAGCCATTTGTTGCAAGAAGTGCTGTAATTCCAAATCGTCGTGAGAGCTTCCATTCCGCATTCTTTCACTAAATATTTTCTATATCCGGACCCAAAATTCTATCAAGGCAACCTATAAACATCCCCACGGCTTGGCTTTGGCTGGCCCCTAACACGACCGCAAGAGCGGCAGGGAAGTTCGCGCCATTGGGAATCTGACGCCCTCTGCATACGTCATTGCAAGTAAGACGGACAGACAGCCGAAGGTTTTGTGATACTTAGAATCTAACCACGTTAGATTTTCTAACAGAGGTAAAATATGCGAAGGATGCTCAAGGCGCAGGCCATTTTCCTGTTGCTGTGCGGATTGTCGGCGTGCCAAAGCGGGGGCGAGCCCCCCCCGCCCCAGGCGCAGGTCCGCTCCTTCCCCACCATGGTCTTGACGCCGCAGCGGGTCGAACTGCGCTCGGAATTCCCTGCCACCCTAAAAGGCAAGGACGAGGTGGAGGTGAAGCCGCGGCTGGAGGGCACCATAGAGGCCGTTTACGTCAACGAGGGCGCCCACGTACGCAAGGGACAGCCGCTCTTCCGGATCAACTCGCCCGCCAGCGCCAAGGACCTGCAGCAGGCCAAGGCCCAGTACGCCACGGCAAGCCTCGACGTCGAGCGCATGCGCCCCCTGGCCGACAAGGGAATCGTGAGCAAGGTGTCCCTGGAGACCTACGTCAACACCCTGTCCTCCGCCGAGGCGGCCCTTCGGCAGGCGAAGACCTCGATGGGATGGGTCACCGTCACCAGCCCCGTGGACGGCCTGGTGGGGACCATCGACCTGCGGGTGGGAAGCCTTGTGAACACCGCAAGCACCCTGACCACGGTCTCCAACACAGCGAGCGTGATCGCCCGCTTCTCCCTGAGCGAGAAGGACCTCTACCTCTTCCTGGCCAAGTGGAAAGGAGCTACCAAGGCCGAGAAGATCCGCAACATTCCCGAAGTCAACCTGAAGCTTTCCAACGGCAGCCAGTACGGCCGGACCGGGCGCGTGGCGACAATTTCTGGAAAACTCGATCAGAGCACGGGAAGCGTGGGCCTGCAGGCCGTCTTTCCCAATCCTGACGGGCTTCTCTTCAGTGGCTCCAGCGCAACCGTCGTGCTGCCGGACCACCGCGACAAGGCCATCGTGATCCCCCAAAAGGCGACCTTCACGCTGCAGGATAAGGTGGTGGTCTACGTGGTGGAGAACGACAAGGCCATCCAGAGGAACATCGCCGTGGAGTCCCTGGACGGCGCCAGCTACGTGGTGGACAGCGGACTGGTGGCGGGCGAACGCATCGTGACGGAGGGCATCGTCAACCTCTCCAACGGCCAGAAGATCAAGGCCAAGTGAGCACGCCATGCTGAAGATCTTCATCCATCGCCCCGTCCTTGCCACCGTCATCTCGGTCATCCTGGTGATCCTGGGAATCATCGGCATCAAGAGCCTTCCCATCGAGCAGTACCCCGACATCGCCCCGCCCACGGTGCGGGTCTCGGCCAACTACAGCGGCGCCAACGCCGACGCCGTGCTCAAGAGCGTGGTGGTGCCCCTGGAGGAGCAGATCAACGGCGTGGACGGCATGACCTACATCACCTCCACCGCCAATAACGGCGGCTCGGCGGAGATCAGCGTCTACTTCAAGCAGGGCACCGACCCCGACATGGCCGCCGTGAACGTACAGAACCGCGTCTCGCAGGCCACATCCGCCCTCCCTTCGGAGGTGACCAAAAGCGGCGTCACGGTGCAGAAGCAGCAGACAGGAAATGTCCTGCTGGTGATGCTGAAGTCCTCCAACCCGGCCTACGACGACAAGTTCCTCTACAACTACGCCACCATCAACCTCGTCCCGCTGCTCAAGCGCGTCAAGGGCGTGGGAGGCGCCAGCTCGTTTTCCACCCTCGACTACTCAATGCGCGTGTGGCTGCGTCCCGACGCCATGCGGGCCTGCGGCATCGCCGCCTCGGACGTGGTCTCGGCCCTGGAGGACCAGAACATCGAGACGGCACCGGGAAGCATCGGCGAGCAAAGCGGACAGGCATTCCAGTACACCCTGCGCTACGCGGGACGGCTGAAGACCCCCGAGGAATTTGGCGAGGTGGTGCTGCGCGCAAGCGGCGAGAAGATTTTGCGCCTCAAGGACGTCGCCCGGATCGAGATGGGCGCCCAGGACTACAGCTTCCGCATTCGGGGCGGCGGCAAGCCCGCGGTGATGATCGGAATCAGCCAGACCGCGGGCTCCAACGCCCGGCAGATCATCAAGGACGTGAAGGCGGAAGTCGTGAAGGCGTCGAAGAGCTTCCCGCCGGGCGTCAGCTACGAATACCAGATGGACGCCAGCAACTTCCTGGACGCCTCCATTGACAAGGTGATCCACACCCTGATCGAGGCATTCCTGCTGGTGTTCCTGGTGGTGTTCGTGTTCCTGCAGAGCTTCCGCGCCACTCTGATCCCGGCCATCGCCGTCCCGGTGGCCATCATCGGCACCTTCTTCTTCCTCGAGCTGATGGGCTTTTCCATCAACCTTTTGACACTTTTTGCCCTGGTGCTGGCCATCGGCATCGTGGTGGACGACGCCATCGTGGTCGTGGAGGCGATCCACGCCAAGCTCGAGGGCGGCGAGACGAGCCCGCGCGCGGCGGCAGTCGCAGCCATGGGCGAGATCGCCCCCGCCATCGTCTCGATCACGCTGGTGATGGCAGCGGTATTCGTGCCGGTGAGCTTCATCGGCGGGACCAGCGGCGTCTTCTTCAAGCAGTTCGGGCTCACCCTAGCGGTGGCCATCGTGCTCTCGGCGGTGAACGCCCTCACCTTGAGTCCGGCCCTGTGCGCTCTCTTCCTGCGGCCCGAGTCGGGCGCTCCCCGACGCGGACCGGCTGGAAAGTTCTTCACGTTCTTCGATGCGGCCTTTGACGCGCTCACGGTTTGCTACCGTCGCCTCGTCGCCTGGATTGCACGTCCGTGGCACCGCTGGATCGCCTTGGTCACGGTCGCGGCCTTTGCAGTCCTGCTGGCCCTGCTCGCCAAGGCCCTGCCTACCGGCTTCGTTCCGCAAGAAGATAGTGGCACCGTGATCGGTAGCCTAAACATGACCCCGGGAACCGCCCTGGACGCCACCGACAGCATGACCAAGAAGGTCGCCGCCATCGCCCGAACGATCCCGCACGTAGAAAGCGTGACGAGCATGTCGGGCTACAGCTTCTCGGGCGGTTCCAATAGCGCCGGTGGTTCGGTGATCATCAAGATGGCCCCTTGGAAGGAGCGCGACATCACCACCGATCAGGTCGCCGAGCTGCTGCAGATGCGAACCGACTCAATTCCGGGAGCCTCCTTCATGTTCTTCGGAGTCCCCACCCTGATGGGCTTCGGCAACGGCAACGGCGTCTCGCTCGAGATGCAGGATCGCACCGGCGGCGAGATCGGGAAGTTCTACGAGGTCGCCCAGGAATACCTGACGCGGCTGCGGCAACGGCCCGAGGTGCGGATGGCCATGACCTCCTTCAGCCCCAACTATCCGCAGAAGCTGGTGGTCCCCAACATCGCCCGCATCAAAGAGGCCGGCCTCACCGTGAACGAGGTGATGGGCGCCCTCCAGACGTACGTGGGCAGCAACTACGTCTCCAACTTCAACTCCTACGGCAAGCAGTATCGCGTGATCGTCCAGGCCGCCCCCGAGTACCGGGCCCGGTTGGATGACCTGAGCAACATCACGATCAAGGCCACAAACGGCGAGATGGCCCCCATCACGGAGTTCCTCGACATCAGCGACGTTACCGGTCCCCAGTCCCTCGCGCGCTTCAACCTCTACTCGTCGATGAGCCTCACCGTAATTCCCAACTCCGCCAAGGGCTACACCTCGGCCGACGCCATCCGCGCCGTGCAAGCGACGCCGATGCCGCAAGGTTACGGCTACGAGTTCTCGGGCATGAGCCGCGAGGAAGTGAACAGCAGCAACCAGACAGCGCTGATCTTCCTTTTGTGCGGAGTCTTCGTCTACCTGCTGTTGGCAGCGCTCTACGAGAGCTACATCCTGCCGCTAGCGGTGATGCTGTCTCTGCCCATCGGCCTTTCGGGCGTGTTTCTCTTCATCTTCGCGGCCATGCGGGCGGGAAGCGGGATCGTCGACAACATCTACGTGCAGATCTCACTGGTGATGCTGATCGGACTGCTCGCCAAGAACGCCATCCTGATCGTGGAATACGCCCTGCAGCGCCGCCGCGACGGCATGGAGCTCGTGCAGGCCGCCGTAGAGGGGGCCACAGCTCGCCTGCGCCCCATTCTGATGACCTCCTTCGCCTTCATCTTCGGGCTCTTGCCGCTGGCACTTGCCACCGGGGCAGGGGCCGTGGGGAACCGCTCCATCGGCATCAGCGCCATCGGCGGCATGCTGGTGGGCACCATCTTTGGCGTGGTGGTGATCCCAGTGCTCTTCGTACTCTTTCAGGGCTTGCAGGAACGTCTCAAGGGAAGTCCCAAACCACCCGCGGAGGAGATCCGATGAAGGCCCTTCAGATCGTTCCCGGCGTCCTTGTCCTAGCAGGCGTGCTATGCTCCTGCAGCTCCTACCAAAATCTGTCCGCACCTCCGAAGGTCGACGCCTCAGGACTGGTGCGCGAAGGAAAGGCCGATACGGTCGACACCACATCGGTCGCCGACCTCCCGTGGAAAAGCTGGTTTGCCGACCCCAAGCTGCAGGCGCTCGTCGCCCAGGCGCTAGATAGCGGCACCAACGTGAAGATCGCGCTCTCGCGAGTCGAGGCGTCCGAAGCCTCCCTGGGATCGGCGCGCGCGGCCCAATTTCCCAGCGTCACGGCCGAGGCTGGCGCAGCCCACACCCGCACCGGAAGCACCCTGGGCACCGTCTCCCAGTCGGGCACGTTGGGCTTTTCCGCCTCCTGGGAACTCGACCTGTGGGGACGGCTTTCCAGCGCCTCCAAAGCCAAGTATGCCGCCCTGCTTGAAAGCCGCGAGTACGTGAACCTGGTGCGCACCCAGGTGGTGGCCTCGGTGGCTGGGGGATATTACCAGCTCTTAGCCCTGGACAAGGAGATCCAAGTCACCCAGGAGACCATCGAGCTGCTTGAGAAAAATGCCCAGACCATGGCCTCCCTGAAGCAGGCGGGCAGCGTAACCGAGGCGGCCGTGGAGCAGACCAACGCCACCCTCTACGCCACCCAGCTCTCGCTCTTTTCCCTGCGGCAACAGGTGCGCGAACAGGAAAACGCCCTGTGCATCCTGCTGGGGCGCAAGCCCGGGCCCGTCGATCGCGCAAGCCTCGACCAGGAGGAGATGCCAGCAGGCTTCCATACCGGAGTACCGGTGCGCGCCCTGGCGCGCCGCCCCGACGTACGCCAGGCGGAACTTGCGGTGGAAGTCGCCTACGCCACCACCGACGCAGCTCGCGCCAGCCTCTATCCCACCTTTGCCATCACCTCAAGCAGCACCTTTCTGGGACTGGCGGGAGGACTGGACGGCTTCTTCAGCCCCGAGAACCTGATGGCAAGCCTTGCGGCCAGCATCACCCAGCCGGTCTTCAACCGCGCAGCTTTGAAGGCCAATGTCAAAAGCGCCGAAGCGGCCCAGAAGGAAGCCGTGCTCAATTTTAGCCAGACGATACTTGCCGCCGGCCAGGAAGTATCGAACATCGCCTTCCAATATGGACAGTCGCAGGAAAAGCAGGAGCTGCGGCAAAAGCAGATCGCATCCCTTCAAAAGGCCTCGGAGGCCACGGAACTGCTGCTTGCGGCTGGCGAGGTCAACTACCTCGAGGTTCTCACGGCGCGACAGAATCTGCTTACGGCGAAGCTTGATCAGATCTCCGATCAGCTCGAGAGGCTATCATGCGGAGTGAAGCTCTACCAAGCACTGGGCGGCGGAGTGCGCTAAGACCATCTACCTCGCAAAGCCTTCAGATGCTTGCGAGAAAGCGGCCGATGGCTCGATCGAAAAGTTGATTGGCAGCGATTCCGAAAAGCTGCGGGGGCACATCGTTGCGCATCAAGTTGAGGATGTATCCCTGCAGCAGGCAGATCCAGTTGAACATGAGCTCCTGGGTACGCATCTCGTCCCCGACGAGCTTACGGAAAAGCGCCTCGATCCGACCACCGATGGCATTGATATTCTCGTCGGGAAATGGTTTGCAGATCTCGAACATCAACTGGTAGAGGTGCCGGTTGAGAAAGGCGAAGTTCCAGTGCGCCTGCGAAATCATGCGCAGCACCTCTTTGGGCTCCTCGGCAAACGCCTGAGAATAACTTCCTTGCAGCTTCCGATGCCCCTCCACGACCACTCCGCGCATGAGGCCGGCCTTGCTGCCGAAGTACTCGTAGACGACGGGAGGCGCATACTCGACAGCCTCGGCGACGCGGCGCACGGTGACGGCACTCCACCCTTCTTGGGACACGATTTCAAGGGTGACTGCCATGATGCGGTCGCGAACATCCTGTCGCTGCCGCTGTCTTCGTTCGAGTCGTCCCATCCCGTTAAAAATGCACTCTCGCTTCCTTCGCACCGCCGCCTGCTTTGGCCGTTGCCCCTTCGAATTACGGGCAGCCGCAGGAATGGCCCAAGCGCAGTTCGTGGCGCAGCACCACCTGGCGAACTGGACGATGCGGCTCGGCGATGCGCCCCAAGAGCAGCTCCACGGCGGCCTTGCCGATCTCACGGGTGGGCTGGGCGATCAAGGTCACGGAAGGCTTGACCAATAAGGTCCAGGCGGATTCGTCAAAACTTGCGAAAGCCACCTCCTCGGGGCAGCGACGGCCACTCTCCATGAGGGCACGGTAGGCACCGACGGCCAGCCGACCATTGCTCACCAGGATGGCTTCGGGAGGAACGTCCCGGTCGAGCAGTTCGCGAGTGGCACGGTAGCCCTCTTCCTCGAAGGGCGAGAGCATCAGCTCCAGTCCGGCGTCCAGGGGGATGCCGTGGTGTTCCAGAGCCGCCTGAAAGCCATGCCGACGCTCGGCGCCGGTGGAGCTCTTGGCGCCGAAGAGCCCAGCGATGCGGCGGTGCCCGTGACCGATCAGGTGCTCGGTGAGCTCGCGTGCGGCCGCGACGTTGTCGATGAGTACCAGGTCGGTGTCGTCCCGCGCCACGGCGCGATCGATCACCACCACCGGCATGGTAAGCTCGGTGAGCTTGCCGCTGTTGAGGCTCTTCTGGGCTTTGTTGGTGGGAGCGAAGATGATGCCGGCGACGTTCTCGTCGGCCAGATGGCAGAGGTAGATCTCCTCCTTCTCGGGATTCTCGTCGGTGTTGCAGAAGAAGACGGCGTAGCCATGCTCGATGGCGGCGTCCTCCACGGCGCGGCCGATCCCGGCGAAGAAGGGATTCTGAATGTCGGCCACCACCAGGCCAATGGTGGAGGACTGGTTGGAGCGAAGGTTGCGGGCCACCCGGTTGGGACGATAGCCCAGCTCGCGCACCGCCTCCTGGATGCGGTCCGCCACATCCTGGCTGACCGGATTGGTGCCGGAAAGGGCCCGTGAAACGGTGGCGATGGAGACGCCACAGCGTTCGGCGACATCGCGCATGCTGGTCATAATGGTGCCCCTTTCTCTGTGAGTTCGGCGATGCTGACAAGCGCTAGCATCCAGAACAAATGTAAACGTTTGCCAGACCGCATGCAAAGAGTGCCATCGCGTTACAGCGAAGAATTCCAAAAATTCACCAGAATCGGCGGAACCTGAAGAAAGAACACTGGAGAGAAGAAAAACATGTAGCGAACGAAAATGTAATCGTTTACATTATTTCTCCAAACAGGTCTCGTAGGGGGTGCTTCCATGTTGGACTTCAAAATCAACAGCGTCCGTCTCGCCGCACACGCGCAAAGCAAGCAACAGGCCATTGAGCAGGTTGCTCAGCTGCTCGCCGAAAACGGCTACATCGACCCGTTGTACACCGGCAGCATGCTGGCCCGCGAAGAGCAGGCCAACACCTACCTCGGGTGCGGCATCGCCATCCCCCACGGCCTGCCGAGCGACCGCCACATGATCCACTCCACCGGCCTTGCCGTGGTGCAGTTTCCCGACGGCGTTCCCTGGGAGCAAGGCAAACGCACCAGCCTCGTGGTCGGCATCGCGGCCCGAGGCGACGAGCACCTCGACATCCTGGCGCGCCTCACCGGCCTCTTGCAGCAGGGGCCGCTGGTCCAACAGCTCGCATCGACCAGCGACGCCCAGGAGATCGTGCGGGCTCTGGCCGGCACCACCGCCGAGGCTCCATCAAGCAATGGCGAAGTGGAGTTCGAAGGCGCCCGCCGCACCACCGCCCACGTGGGCCCTGATCACGGCCTGCACGCCCGCCCCTCCACGGCGCTGGCCGCCTGCGCCCGCAAGTTTGCCGCCGAGATCCAACTGAAGTGCTGCGGACACCTAGCCAGCGCCAAGAGCATGGCAGCCATCCTGCGGCTGGGAGCCGCCCACGGCGCCGAACTCGAGATCTTGGCCAAAGGCCCGGACGCCGAGACGGCCCTTGCTGAACTGAAGGCTCTGGTGGAACGCCCCGAGGTCGAGGAATCCCGCAAGGTCGCCGTCCAGCACGACTGGAAGCCCGAGGAGCACAGCGCCGTCATCAGCGGCGTCGCCACCTCGCCCGGGCTTGCCATCGCCCGGGTGCACCACCTCGACCTGCGCCGCGCCGAACCGGTCGCGGTCGGCCTGCAAGGCACTCCGGAAGAAGAAAGCGCCCGCTTCGCCGCCGCCCTCACGACCTCGCGCGAGCAGCTGCAGAGCCTCCACGAGCAGGTGAGCGCCCGCACCAACGCCGCCACCGCCCAGATCTTCCTGGCTCAGCTCGAAATCCTGGAAGACACCGCCCTGCGCGAAGAGGTGGAACGCCACGTCGCCGCCGGCGCCGGCGCCGCCGCGGCCTGGGAGACGGCCATCCACGAATTGTCAAATTCCCTGGAAAGCTCCGAGAACGCCATCACCGCCGCCCGCGTGGCCGACGTGCGCGACATCGATAGCCGCCTCCTGGGAAATCTGCTCGGAGCCAGCGACGCCGCCGCCCTTGGCACCGAGGGCGAGCCGGTGCTCCTGGTGACGCGCGAACTGAGCCCTTCGCAGACGGCCGCGCTCGACCCCGAGCGGGTGGCCGGCTTCTGCACAGTCGAAGGCGGCGCGACTTCGCACGTGGCCGTGCTGGCGCGCTCGCTGGGCATTCCTGCCGTCACCGGAGCCGACGAAGAAATCCTCAAACTTGAGGAAGGGCAGTTGGTGATCCTCGACGCCGACGCCGGAACGCTCTACCCGACGCCAAGCAAGTCTGAGGTGAAGGCGGCCAAGGAGGCTCGCGAGCGCTTGCACAACAACCTGCAGCAGGCCTGGCAGGAGCGCTTCGAGCCGGCCATCACCCTCGACGGCCATCGCATGGAGATCGTGGCCAACATCACCCGCACCGAGGACGCCGAAAAAGCCGTCGAGGCCGGTGGCGAAGGCGTCGGGCTGCTGCGCTCAGAATTTCTCTTCCTGGGCCGCGAAGAGCCTCCCAGCGAAGAGGAGCAGTACGAAGCCTACCGCGCCATGCTAAAGGCTTTGGGCGGACTCCCCATGGTGCTGCGCACCTTGGACATTGGCGGCGACAAGAACGTGCCCTACATCCAGGTGCCGCACGAAGACAACCCCTTCCTGGGCGTGCGCGGCCTGCGCCTGTGCCTGCGCCAGCCCGAACTGTTCCGGCCCCAGCTGCGCGCCGCCTACCGCGCCTCGCTCGAAGGGCCGCTGCGCCTCATGTTCCCCATGGTCACAAGCGTCGGGGAACTGTGCGAGGCCCGCAAGATCGCCGAGGAGATCCGCCAGGAGCTCGACGTGCCGGCGGTGCCCATCGGCGTCATGATCGAGGTGCCGGCCGCCGCATTGCTTGCCGATGCGCTCGCGCGCGAAGCCGAGTTCTTCTCGATTGGCACCAACGACCTGACCCAATACGTGCTGGCCATGGACCGCGGCAATCTGCAACTGGCCCGCGAGGCCCAGGGGACGCATCCGGCGGTGCTGCGCATGATTGCCAATACCGTCGAAGCGGCCCATCGCCATGGCCGTTGGGTGGGCGTGTGCGGAGGCCTGGCCGGCGAGCCCGCCGGAGCGGCGCTCCTGACGGGACTCGGAGTCGACGAACTGAGCATGGCCATTCCCGACATTGCCCGCGTCAAGAGTTCCCTGCGCGGCCTGCGCCAGGACGAGCTGCAAGCCTTGGCCCAAGGCGCCCTCGCGTGCGAGGACGTGGAGGCCGTCAAGGCGCTGCTGGCCGCACTGGACAACCACGCCTAAGCGCTGAACGAAAGAGGAGCGAAACGATGGATCCGCAAACCAAAGTCGTCACCGTCACGCTGAATCCGGCCATCGACCAGACGGTGCAGATCGAGGGCTTCCAATGCGGCGAAGTGAACCGCGTCGCCCGCGTCACCCAGAACCCCGGCGGCAAAGGCGTCAACGTGGCCTCGGCGCTTTCCGACCTCAACCTCTCGGTGCTGGCCACCGGCTTTCTCGGCAAGGAAAACATCCTCCTCTTCGAGGATCTCTTCTCCCGCAAGAAGATCGGCGACTGCTTCGTGCGGCTGCGGGGAGCCACCCGCCTGGGGCTCAAGATCGTCGACGAACCCACCCGCCAGGTCACCGAGATCAACTATCCCGGCCTGACGCCGGAGCCGGCCCATATCGAACGGCTGCTCGCGACGCTGCGGGAAGCGGCCAAGCTCGGCACCTGGTTCGTGCTCTCGGGGAGCCTGCCTCCCGGAGTCCCGCCAGAAATCTACGGGCGCATGGTGCGCGAGATCCGCGAGCTCGGCGCCCGCGTGATCGTGGACACCAGCGGAGAGCCGCTGCGCCACGCCTTGGAGCAAGGGCCCGACATCGTGAAGCCCAACCAGAGCGAGCTGGAGCAGATGACCGGCCGAGCGCTGCGGAACATCGAAGATGTGGCCGAGGCTGCCACCTCTCTAGTGGCCAAAGGCGTCGGCCTGGTGGTGGTCTCCATGGGCTCGCACGGGGCGCTTTTTGTCAACGAGACCGAAGCGCTGCTCACCACCCCGCCCAAGGTGCAGGTGCAGAGCACCGTGGGCGCCGGCGACACCATGGTGGCGGGGCTCGTCTACGCCCAGCTCCAGGGCTTCGGCCTTGCCAAGACGGCGCGCCTAGCCACCGCCTTCGGGACCCACGCCGTCACCCGCATCGAAAGCGGCGTAAGTCGCGAGGCCATCCTGGATCTTGAGACAAAAATTGTCACAAAGGAACTCCGCGCGAGCCGGAAGCTCGCCAACCCGCCCTCGCGAGCAACCGCGCAGGCTTCTTAGGAGGACACCATGGCTAAATTCCTGGCAGTATTGGGAGAGCACCTGGGCGAGGCCCACGTGAAGCTTGCCGAAGGAGCGCTGCGGGCCACCGCCCTGCGCGCCGGGCACGAGATCCGCATCGTGCCCAGCGGCACCGAGGCAGAAAGCGCCGCGCTTCGAGCCGAAGACGGCGAATACGTGCTGCTCTCGGGCTGCGATGCCTGGGTGGAACGGCACTTTGCCGCCTTCCCCCACAAGAGCTTCCAGATCAACGAGCTCATTCTCAAGACCGCGCCGCTGCTCGACGAGCTCGCCGGCGTCAGCTCCTCGTCTTCGGTGCCCAACAGCGTGGCCACCCCGGAGGCAAAGCCCGCCGCCGTCACGCGCATCGTCGCCGTCACGAGCTGCCCCACCGGCATCGCCCACACCTTCATGGCCGCCGCCGCCCTGAAAAACGGCGCCGACGAGCTGGGCTACCAGATCAAGGTGGAGACGCGCGGTTCGGTCGGGGCCCAGAACACCCTGACGGACGAAGAGATCGCCGCCGCCGACGTCGCCATCGTGGCCGCCGACACCCATGTGGACCTCGACCGCTTTGCCGGCGCGCGGCTCTATATCGCCTCCACCAACGACGCCATCAACGACCCTAAGGCGCTCATCGAGCGCGCTCTGTCGCAAGCGAAAGCTCCTGCGCCGCAGGCCGCGGGCGCCGCCCTCCCTAAGGCTGAAACGCACGAGCGCACCGGCGCCTACAAGCACCTGATGACCGGCGTGAGCCACATGCTGCCGCTGGTGGTCGCGGGCGGACTCCTCATCGCGCTGGCTTTCGCCATCGGCGGCATCCACGCGGGCGACGCCACCGGCACCCTCGGATGGGCGCTGATGCAGATCGGCGGCGCCACCGCCTTCAAGCTCTACGTGCCGGTGCTCGCGGGCTTCATCGCCTTTTCCATCGCCGATCGTCCGGGCCTGGCGCCGGGCCTTGTCGGCGGCATGCTTTCGGCGACTTTAGGGGCCGGGTTCCTGGGCGGCATCGCGGCGGGCTTTCTGGCCGGCTATTTGACAAAATTCCTCAACGAGCGGCTGCCGCTGCCAGCTTCCCTGCAGAGCCTCAAGCCCATCCTGATCCTGCCGCTCCTCTCCACCCTGATCGTGGGCCTTGCCATGATCTACGTGATCGGCACGCCGGTCAAATTCCTGCTGGACGCCCTCACCGGCTGGCTTTTAGGCATGCAGCAGTCGAGCGCCCTGGTGCTTGGTCTGCTCTTGGGCGCCATGATGGCCTTCGACCTCGGCGGCCCCGTCAACAAGGCCGCCTACACCTTCGGCGTCGGGCTGCTTGCCTCCAACGTACACGGGCCGATGGCCGCGGTGATGGCCGGCGGCATGACGCCCCCGCTGGGCATCGCCTTGGCAAGTCTCCTCTTTCCTTCCCGCTTTTCCAAGAAGGAGCGCGGCGAGGGCCGGGCCATGGCCATCCTGGGACTTTCCTTCATCTCCGAGGGCGCCATTCCCTTTGCCGCCACCGATCCTCTGCGCATCATCCCGAGCTTCGTGATCGGATCCGCCGTCGCCGGCGCCATCTCGTTCTCGTCGGGCGTGCAGCTGATGGTCCCTCACGGCGGCGTCTTCGTACTCTTCATCCCGCACGCCGTGGCCGGTCTCCTGAACTACGTGATCGCCATCGTCGCCGGCACCGTGGTCACGGCCATCTGCCTGCGCCTCCTGAAGCGCGCGCCGGTAGAACCGCACGCCTGATTGATTGGGGCGCCTCCCGCCCGAGCGGGCGGGCCGGGCTGCCTGCCGGGCCCCCGCCGTCCGTTTGTTGTGGGCGATTCATGAATCGCCCCTACGACAACGGCGGGTGTCCCGTCCCTGCGGGCGGCATCCCTGGCGCGTGGGGTGCCGTTTTTTGTCTGGTGCCGCTTTGATTACCTCACCCCCTAACCCCCTCTCCGACAAGCGGCGAGGGGAACAGCGGGTGTGTTGTTCTTGTTTGCAGGCGCTCCGCTGGACCTTACGGAGAAACCTGCGTCGTCAAATCTTTCACGCAGCGGATGGAACCACCGTAGAGCTTGCTAGTGGAAGTGCGCATCATGCTTGTGCAGAGGAAGCTTTCCCACTTAGCACTAGATTCGTCATTTTCTGATGCCGACAAGAAACGTCCAAACGAACCTGGTGTCTCGTAGAAATTCTCGTCGTCAAATTGCCCTGCTGGCAAGACCGCGAAGCCGTAGGCGTCCGTGCCATTGAAGGAGGAACCAAGCATCGACCAGTCGCTCCTTGAACAAAGCTTGCTCCTGAGGCTATCGTTTCCCACGTCCTTGAAAAGATGTCCCCACTCGCTGTCGATCGGAACATGCCAACCACTCGGGCATACCCCCTGATGCTGAGCGCTGTCCGCTCCACGCCACAGCACATTGCGATACCCTAGATCCAAGCTCATTGCCACCGCCCATTCGTAGAGTCGTCCGTACTTCGAGCAATTGCCGGTATCGTTATAGTTACACCATGAATTGTCCAGCTTGTAGTTCAAATTCTGCGCCATCCAGGTCCGGCCGCCGAATTTGATGGTCCGGTAAACATGGCCATCGCGAGAATCGCAAAGCCAACCGTAAAGGATCGAAGGATTACTCAATGTCTCGAAGTTCGCAACAATCCCCGTCTTCGAAAGATCACTTGTCGTATCCCGTAGAAAGGTCTTGCCTCTCAAGGAATAGAGGATCGTGTCGGGAACGGCCTCAACGGCCCGAGGGGCACTAGCCAAGGACTGGCTCGGAATCGGCTCTGGTACCACACGAGGCAAGGAGCGTCCCATCGGATCGAAGCCAGAGAGGGAGACTTGGAGATGCCCGTCAACCAGAACCAGATGTCCGTTCACAGCTTGGCGCGTCCTCCGAAAGCGCTCGGAGATCTCAGTCGGCGCCGTCGGAATCTCCCAAGTTCCGTCAGAAGCGGTCGTGGTTATGATTGATGACGTAGAAAGCGACACCGAAATCCCGGCGGCTCCAGCGCCATTAGCATCGACAATTCTTCCCGAGAGGGGAAAAACAGGCACAGAAAGCAGCCCTAGCAAGGAAAACAGGTATGAAAAACGCATAAATCAATCACCTTGAGATTGGTTCAGATTCGATGCACCGCAGCGAAAGGCCATGCACTTTGTAATCACCTATTCTAACAGCATAGTTATCCGCATAGGAGAAAAACCTTATTTGTGCACTTTCCGAAGAGATCTCTGACAAAGACCAGTATTCGGCTTCTTTATTGAGATCAAAGAATGTTCCATCATTAAAATAGAGCCCAGCGGGAAGCACAGAGAATCCGTATTGATCTGTGCCATTTTTTACATGATACCATCCTTGGACAGCGCTAAGTTTGATCCTCGAGCTATCATAGCCCACTTGGGCAATTAGAGTCCCCCACTCCGCGTCCGTCGGAATGCGCCAGCCATCAGGGCAGATGCCTTGCCAAATCAATGAGTCAACCAAACCTATAGCGTTATCGCCCCCTATTGCCGCTAAATCCAGAATAGCATTCCATTGATATAGGCGTCCATATTCCAAGCAATTCGAATCTGCGCCATTATAGCACCACGAATTCTTAATCTTGTAATTTAGATTCTGCGCCATCCAATTTTGATTACCAATTCTTACTGTGCGATAAACATGGCCATCGCGAGAATCATGGATCCAGCCATAAATAATCGCAGGATTAGAAATCGTATCAAAGACCGCAACAATTCCCGTCCTCGAAAGATCGCTCGCCGTATCCCGCAAAAAGATCTTGCCATTCAAAGAATAGAGAAACGTATCGGGAACGGCCTCAGCTGCCCGAGGAACGCCGCCCGAAGACAGGCGTTGAATCGGCTTTGGCACCGCACAGAACAAGGGGCGTCCCATTGGATCGAAACCAGAGAGGGAGATCTGAAGATGCCCGCCGCCCAGGGCCAAATGCCCGTCCGCAGTTTGGCGTGTTCTCTGAATGCGTTCAGAGATCCCGGTCGACGGCACCGCAAGCGTCCAAGCTCCATCGGAATCCGTTGTCGTCGTGATCGATAACGCAGGAAGCGCCACCGAAATTCCGAGGACTCCGGCACCATTGGCATCAACGACTCGCCCCGAAAGAGAAAAGGCGGGAATGGCAAGCGTTCCAAACAGAACAAAAGCGACAGAACACAGAGAACGCATCAATGAAACCTTTCACAACGGGACTATTGCGACTCGCCCGCGAAACGTTTTTAAATCTACCCCCCTTTCACCAAACTTTCCAACAAAACTTTATTTCGCAGGGCCATGGAAGCAGGTGTCAAATTTTGGAACGCTATTCCGTCTTGCGCTTCAATTCGTCCAGCGTCCGCCCGTCCGGGTGTTTCCATTCCGTCCAGCCATTGGCGCTACGGGCTAGCACCATGCTCGCCGCTTGGCTCGGAGAGGAAAAGACATGGTCCTTGGCAAACCGCAAAGTGTCTTCATCCACAACTTCAAGAACACCCGCTTCAAGCAAGCGATCGCGCGTTACAGGCAGATAAACCGAGGCCGAAGCGGAAAATTTCCGGTTGGCGAGGCTTCCCGCATAGACCACGAAGCCATCGTCGCCGTAGTCGCCGGTGGCATGCGCCTTCTTGCCCTTGCAGACTAGACGCTTATCGGCAGGTGTCGCAGTCAAGCGCTCGAAGAACGGATACCCCAAGGTCGAGGCCAGGATCCGCATCGTCTCGAAGTGGTCCATCAGGTCCGCCACGACAGTTTCTGGGATATGGGACTTCGTCGGAATCGTCACGTTTTCCGTCGGGAAGCGTCCGACCGACACGATCTCCTGGTGGCAGAACCACTCCAGGTACTTCACGTGGGCTTTGGTGAATTCCTGGGACTTCGAGACGCACGCAAGCGCCACGCTCCACCAATCCTCTTTGGGCTGGTCATGCTGCCGCAAGCGCACGGCGCAGTCCTCGGTCTCCCCGACATAGACCTGCACGACGCCGTCCTTCTCCCCTACCAGGAAGTAGATGCCGACGTTGGAGAGCTCCGGCCGCTTGCAAGCCGTCTCCAGATGCGCGCGCGGGATTTGCACCACCTTCACATTGCGGCTAGTGATCTCGGCGATGCGCACTCCGCGAGGATTGCCGTCGGGCAGAAAGATCTGGATGGTTCGAGGAGTAGCGGTCATCGGTTCAATCTAAGGTTTCCATGCTGAGCAAATGTTCGCGTTCTTCCAGGATGCGTCGCAGGCGCAAGGCACGGGCAGCACAGGCGATTCCTTTGCGCCAAGCCACAGCAAGGCTGATCGCAGCGCCGAGCAGCGCGACAAAAGCAAAGATCTGAATCGCAGCAAGAGGAAAGGAAGATGCGTGTTCCTTCAAGAAGGCCTTGGCTGGGCCACCATTCCACAGTAAGACGCCAAATACACCAAAAATGAGGCTGGCGATTCCAAGAAGATAGATGCGAATATTTTCGATCTGCTTGGCCCGATCCTCCAAGCGTCGCGCCACCCGCCCCACAAGCACAGGGGCCTCGCTGGCGATTTGAATGTCAAAGTTCAGGGAAGCTTCCAAATCCTTAGCCTCGTCGGAGGAAAAGGGACGCGAAAACTCGCGAAGCTCGCGATATGCGTAGTAGAGATCAATGCCACAGCTCACGCCTCCGTAGCCGATGAGAATCCAGAGCAGAGGCTTCAGTCCCCAAACAAACAGCTGAAGCAAGAGCCGACTCTCCAAGTGCAATTGAAGACAAAGCTCAACGGCTCCGAAAGCAAGCACGTAGACCAAAGCGACATAGAGCGTCCGAAACCATCGAGTCCACTTCGGGCGACTCACGCGATCGCCAAGCGGAGCATCTTCTTCCCATTTTTGGCAGATCCCGTGGATCCTTCGGATCGCCTCGGCCGTCTCGTGGACGTTCATTTGCCGAATTTTGGCAATCCCGCTGCCACGTCGCGGAAGCTGGCCAGCGCCGACTCCAGGTGTTCGATGATCTCCTGCGCCAGCACGTCGGGCGTGGGGAGGTCGTCGAGGTTGTCCAGACTCTCGTCCTTTAGCCAGAAAATGTCCAAGCTTGCCTTGTCGCGGGCGACCAGCTCCTCGTAGGCGTAGTACTTGAAGCGCTCCGACTCCCTGCGTTCGTGGCGGTTCTCTGGGTTGTAGCAGGCCACGAAGTCGTCCAGGTCTTCGCGCTTCAGCGTCATGGTCTTGAGCGTGAAGTGCTTGTTGGTGCGCAGGTCGTAGAACCAGGTTCCCTTGGTGTGGACCTTGCCGTCCTTGGGCTTGGCGTCGAAGAAGACGACGTTGGCCTTCACGCCCTGGGCGTAGAAGATGCCGGTGGGCAGCCGCAGGATGGTGTGGACGTCGCAGGTTTCCAAGAGCTTGCGGCGGATCTTCTCGCCCGCCCCGCCTTCAAAGAGCACGTTGTCGGGCAGCACCACGGCGGCCTTGCCGGTGTCCTTGAGGATGGTGACGATGTGCTGCAGGAAGTTGAGCTGCTTGTTCGAGGTCGTCTCCCAGAAATCCTGCCGCTCGTAGGTGAGCGCATCGCGATCCTCCTCGCCCTCCTCGTTGGTGATCGTCATGCTGCTCTTCTTGCCAAACGGGGGATTGGCCAGCACGTAGTCGAAACGTTTTCCGGGATCCGAGATCAGCGCGTCGGCGCGATCCACCTGAGGCTCCTCCACGAGGTCGCCGATGTTGTGCAGGAAGAGGTTCATCAGGCACAGACGGCGCGTGCTGGCCACGATCTCGTTGCCAAAGAACGTCTCGTTGCGCAGGAATTCCTTTTGCCGACGCGTGGTCACCGCACTGGAACCCAGAAGCCAGTTGTGGGCTCCCAGGAAGAAGCCTCCGGTTCCGCAGGCGGGATCAGCGATGGTCTTCATGGGTTCGGGGCGCACGCATTCCACCATCGCTTGAATCAAAGCGCGCGGCGTAAAGTACTGTCCGGCTCCGCTCTTGGTGTCTTCGGCGTTCTTCTGCAGCAGACCTTCGTAGAGGTCTCCTTTGGTATCGGCATCCATGCCGACCCACGATTCGGCGTCGATCATCTGGACTAGGCGCGAAAGCTTGGCCGGGTCGCTGATCTTGTTCTGGGCCTTGAAGAAGATGGCCCCGAGCATCCCCGGCTGATTGCCCAACCGGCTCAAGGTGCGCAGATACTGGGCTTCCAGCGGTTCGCCGGTCTGCGACTTGAGATGCTTCCAGTCGTACTCGGCCGGCACCTTGGTGTCGCGATTGTAAGGATCCTGGGCGTACTCGTCGGCCATCTTGAGAAAGAGCAGGTAGGTGAGCTGCTCCAGGTAGTCGCCGTATCCGACGCCGTCGTCGCGCAGAGTGTGGCAGAAGTTCCAGACCTTCTGGATCAGGGCGGATGTGGTCATAAATTTCCCATCACTTCGAAGTAAGCGATCATGAGACGATTGATCATCATTATGTCACAACAGTACATTTATCCATATTTCACTTCTATACGTGCCAATTGCCGATCGGAAAAAACTCGAGTATTCAAAACCACCATCCAATCGTTTTTTCAGTTCCACAATGAGATCATTCCGAATATTCGGATCATTATTGGCGCTTTTTATCAGCAAGGAGATTATGTTCCACTGATTTCGTTTGTCCTCCGGCGTGTTCCACAAATTAAACCCAAAAACATCAATCGAATATCGCGCCCGATCATATTCCCAGGTTCCTGGGCTTCCAACTGGCTTGACCTCCCCATCAATTGCATGGCACAATAATTTACAATCGTCTTCAGAACAAGGATCCAGCAATTTTGGAGACTCACAAAACATGTTACCCGCGGGTGATGTACAGCGCAAAAGCTCATTTTGAATAGCAAACTCATTAGCCTTTCCCCCAAGCCCTAAATCATCTATCTCCGGACGATTGCACCGCTGACACGACAATCGATAGTTTGACCAATCATAGGAAAGCCAATAATATCCTTCAAACCCAGGCAATTTAACCCTATCAACCGTTGCTGCCAGCTTTGGCCGAAAGTGATCGACATCAAGAGTTGATCTCGTTTCCTTCGCCTCACAATACCAACACTTATTGCCACTGATCGACTTCAGCCATCCTTTTAGACTCGTCCATACATGATTACTCTTGATGTATTCCGCTCGATCAGAATGATTTACAAGTGCCAGAAGGTTTGATCTAGCAGTGGCACTCTTGGCTATCCAGCTTATCGGAAGATTTGGAGGCAAAGGAACTTGTATAAACTTCATTTCTCACCTTCACGCAAATTATGAATAAGCCCCTGCATCAAAGCATGTAAGGCTTTCGTTCTATTTTCAGGAGTAACGATCGCGCCATCAATTTCATTACCTGCAGCCAGATCAAATCTGGCGCGCAAGTATTCTTGTTCCAACCTATCCCTCGAAGCAAAGTTGAAATCCAACCGTTCAAGGCGATTACGCATTTCAACCAATTCATTCTGTTCCGAATCACTAAGAGGTATTTGCTTCACAGAAAGTTGATGCAGCACTAGAAGATCATCGTTCGTTGACTTATCCAGACTTGTGCCCAAACCAAACATATCACTTGTTACTATATTTGCGAACCCCATACCTCTCGGGTCGACGACTGGATTTCCCACATGCACCGTTCGTGTATCCTTTTGTCTATAGAAAATTTGTACTTGCTCCTTGGCTAGCTCCGCTATCGTCAAAGGATTGTGGGTTGTCAGCACGATATGGCTATTATTGCTACCATCGCCATCCCGGTCAACAAAGGACTTTAAGTAGTTCAAATAATCGACGCACCATCGCGGATTCAAATGTGTATCCGGTTCATCAAGCAAAAATAGACTTTCATCCTGTGCAGTAAACCGCAGCAGTCCCAGCACAGTCAGCAATTGCTGTTCACCTTCGCTCAGTTCCCGGAAAGTAACGCTACCATCGACAGCCTTCAATCGAACTCGGATTCGCACCTCCTCGATCAACTCCGAGACGTAAGTACTTTCCAGATCTCGAAAAAACTCGTTTGCAGGCTGCTCACCAACAAGTTTTTTTAGGGATTCTGAGTCTTTTACATACAAATACTGATATTCGCGCTCAGAAGAATACTTATTCCAAATGGACTTTTTAAATTTCCTTTTAATGATAATAGGCGCCAGAGAGGCTTTCATCAGGCGATGTAAAAAACGCTGAACTAGGCCTCTTGCATACCAAAATCTTGGATCTCCTTCTTTAGAGATCCAAGGCGGTTCACGCAAAACAAAAAGCACCGATTCAACACCATTATTCGAATCAATGCCCAGTTCCTTCGTCAGAAAATTTTCCACTTTCTGATCTGGCTGAATCAAGAAAGCTAGAAGAACGAACTGGCTATGAACAGGCAAAGCATAAAAGAGTCGTTTTGGCGCAGGATCGACTTGTGACTTCAGAAGATTTACATAGTAATCTTTGAGATAAGGTTCGAATACATTTTGCATCCGCGAGCTATCGCCTGAGTAATAGCTGAATACGTAACGTGGCAAATACTCACCATCCGAATTCAAGAATACAGAAAGCTTAACAGGAACACCTAGAGTGGATTCTCCTGATTTTTCTTCGCCTTCAAGAATACTAGACCCCAAACCATCCCGTTTATCTTTGCACATTTTTTCAACACGAATCAAAATTGCAGTCTTCTCACGATCCGGATCGGCATCAATATAAATTCGTCGTAAATCATCGCCAGCACCCATGCAATAAGTAAGTTTAAAAGCAAAAGCAGGCGAGTGTTTCTTCCTAATTAGATCCCGAAAGATAATAGCCAAAGCTTCAAGCACATTAGACTTACCTGTACCATTCCAACCGATCACGACAGTCATGCACTGATCCTTATCAAAATCAATGGTGACGTTCTTAAGATTCTTAAACTGGTGGGATGGACTATCCTTGACACTACCAACAGTAAGTTTTTCTAAACGCATTTTTTAGCCCGCCAGCAATTTGAGCTTATCATACAGCTTCCGCCCCTGCGCATCGGTCACGGATTCAACTATCAAACGGCCAGCCTTGTCTAGCTTACGCAACTCCCCATACAGTTCTTCAATGCGCTCTGTAAGCGCGCCTTCACCCACTCCGCAGCGACGAAAGGCTTCTTGAGCTGAAACCCAATCACCAGCCTCGGCCAGAACATCCAACAGTTTTATTGCCACGACAGCCACCTCCTTCTGCTGCTTGGTTCTTCGCACCTTCGGTAGCTTTGCTGTATTCACTCGCTCGGCCCGGATGCGCTCCAGAAACACACTTGCCGGTTCGTCGGCAGGATCCTGCGGTACCAACTGTCCCGAAAACGCGGCCTTGAGGATGTTCTTGCGCTGGGCGGATGTTTGCAGAAGCAATGCCCTGACTCCAGCTTCTTGCTCGCGAAAAGCCGCTAACTGCTCGTCCCACTGAGATTCGATCATCATTAACTCTTCACTCGGAGGAATTGGCAATACTAGGGAACAAATACGTTCTTGCCCGATATTTCGCATGGACTCTTGATTACCGGATGCAAGCATTTCGATTTGACGCCGTCCATGCTCGCTTCGCAGTACGCAAAGAAGCCAACTCTTAAATGCCTCATCCACGAACCTAAATCGAAGGATCTTGTCACTGAGCATCAAGTTCAACGAGGCGCTTTGAACAATGACGCAAGCGCCAACTAGTTCAATGGTGTTGGCGCGAGAGAACAGAAAGTCGCCCTTCTGTACGAAAAGCTCTGGACGAACCCGATCAGGATCCGTGCAGGTCTTACTTTCCTGCTCATCGTATTCACCCCATGAAACCGCACTGACTTTGATCACTCCAATTTCTTTCGGAGTCGGTGGCCTTTCGTCACATTTGAAGCTCTTGCCCGTTTCGATTCCATTGAGTAACGCATCCACCGTCGCCCACACCCATCCCTCCGGCAATTCGGGGAGGTTCGCAGTGTCGGGCCGCACGGGGTGCGGGTAGTGGTTTTGCCAGCCTTTGGGAGGGGTCTTTCCCTGCCCCTGGAACTTCGCGAGCTGCTTGGCTTCCCAACGCTTGCGGCGCTCGACTAGAATGCGCTCCAGCAACTGAGCCCCCGACTCCTTGGGCGTGTGGGTTTCGCGCCACTCGGCGGTCAGCGAGCCATCTACGGCGGCCTTGAGCAGCGATTGCCGGTACTGTCCCAACTTGGCCTGCGCCGCCTTCAGTTCGGCAACACCTGCGTCAAGATCTGACAGCAATTCTTCGAGCTTGGCGACGATGCGAGATTGGTGCAAGGAAGAAGGAAGAAGAAATTTGAAAGAAGAAATGTCCTTCGGACGAATTGCTGGATAGAGCGCACCTTGAACAAGCGCAGACATCTCGTCGACAAAATGATCTGTTTGAACGAGGTAGTAGAGAAATTTCGGGTTAGCCCATTTTGACCGAAGAACCTGAAAGCCTGTCGATCCAGTCGAACGGTCATGCTCATTGGAGACCATGGCCACAGCATTCAAATTTGGCCTAGTCAGAGACACCAAGACATCGCCAACATTCAAATTCTGTTTTGCTCGACTTGGAGCATCTCTGCTCGGCAATATCTTCGGGGCAACAATAACTTTGCCTTCCCGATCAATGCTTCCAATGTCGATGTAGGTGAACGTATTCCCATTATTTGGGCCGTTCTGCATTACGTCTTCAAAAGCAACTTCTCCTAACGTCGTCTCGACAAAACCACTCAACAAAGTCCCTTCTTTCAGGCCTTCTTTCAGGCTTTCTTCTTTCTTCCTTCCCCCGCTCATTTCCCGTACTTCGCCTTGTTCATGATCGTCACGAAAATCGCGATCAGCTGGTTGCATTCGTCCTGCATCTCGGCCAACCGTCCTGAAGACACGATCCCACTCTCCTCCAAAAGTTCCAGCCAGTAGGCCGTCTCTTCCGCTTCGGCTAGACAGATTCCTGCCTTTGCGATAAATTCCGCCTTGCTACGAGCCCGATACGCTTCACGATAATTGGCGCCTACAGACGTTCCACTTCGAAGGATTTGTTTGCCGAGAACCTGCGGCGCCGTGGCAGAAGGAAGCTCCGAATACATGCGGATGATCGAAAGCGCAAAGCGCTTGGTCCGATCCCGCAGATCTTCTTCCTTCTTCCTTCCATATTCTTCTTTCAATTCGCTCACGCCACCATCTCCCGATTCAGCTCCTCAATCACCTCATCCAGTCCCTTCCCGAAGGCGCCCCACGCCTTTTGCAGGCCTCCCCGCTCGGCGAATTCGCCGTAGTCGAAGTCGTCGCGGCTCACGCAGCAGCTGGAAGCAATGTGGTCCTTCATCAAACGCAGCCACTCGGTCTGCTCCAGCGAAAATGCCGTCGTTCGCTGGGCGTTGTGCCGGAAGATCCACTCCTGAAAGCGCTTGTCCACCTGGTCCCGGAACGGCTTGAGCTCGGCATCTGTCCCCAGCGCGAAACGAACCAACGCGACAAGATCCGTCAATTGCCGCTTGGCCCCGGCTCCGCTCACCTTGGAGGTCTGCACCCGCGCATAGGCGTTCCAGAGCTTGTCGGTGGTGAGCATCAAAGGCGGACGACTCAGGCGGTCGTGCAATTCCTCGATCATCTCGAAGGTCAGGCCACGCCGCTCGTAGGGCTGCTGGTAAAAGAACGACAGCGCCTCGATCTCGTCCTTGTGGGCCGCGAGAAACTCCGTGAAGGACTGCACCACGGCCTGCGCTTGGGTCTCGGCCTGCTCGGCAAAGCCGGCAAAGTTCACGCGATCGAGATTGATGTGGTCGATCAACTGCTCCCGCTCGCGACGCGCCGTCTCGATGGCGTCCCGCGTCTCGGGCTTGTCGAAGGGCACGCAGGCGGCACGCACCAGCTCGTCGCGCGCCTGGGCGCGTTCTTCATCCGTCAGCGTATCCTCGGTGCGGACGATTCCCTGGGCCGCCGCCGCATCAATGGCCCGCTGGACCACGGCATCGGGATCCACCGACGCGATCAGTCCCTTGGCCAGATCGGCAACGCTCATGCCTCCCGTCACCTTCTCAATGCGCGCTTGGGCCTTCGGGTCGAGCTGCTTGGAAAGGCGCACCAGCCGGTTGGCCAGCGAAAGCACCGTGTCGTCGTCGCGGCTGCCCATGGCGATCCCTTGCAAGAGATCCTTGAGCGGAACACCTGGCTTCTTTTCCAGGGGGCGGCTCTCGGTCTTGCAGGACTTCTCGACGCCCACGGCGTCGATCAGGACAAATCGTGTCTTGGCACTGTCGGCGCTCTGGCTCACGCGCCGCAGGTCGTCGAATCCCAAGGAGCGGACACCGCGTCCCTTCATCTGCTCGTAGTAGCCCTTGCTGCGCACATCGCGCAGGAACAAGAGGACTTCCAACGGCTTCACGTCGGTACCGGTCGCGATCATATCCACCGTTACCGCGATGCGGGGATAGTATTCGTTGCGGAAGTTCGAGAGCACCGTGTCGGGATCGTCCTCCGAACGATAGGTCACCTTCTTGCAGAAGGCGTTGCCCTCTCCGTACACCTCGCGCACGATCTGGATGATGTCGTCGGCATGGCTGTCGGTCTTGGCGAAGATCAGGGTCTTGGGAACTTCCTTGCGGCTTGGGAAGATCTCCTGCTCCACCGCCCGCTTCATCGTCATGATCACGGTGCGGATCTGGCTTGGGTTCACGACGGAACGGTCCAGCTCCTTGCCGGTGTAGATCGTATCCTCCTCGGTCTCGGCCCAGCGCTTCTTGCGCGTCTGCCGATCGCGATGGTCCACCCACTCGCGCGCCTTCACCTCTGCGCCTTGCTTTGTGATGGCGGTCTCGATCTCGTACACGTCGTACCCCACGTTCACGCCGTCGGCCACCGACTGCTCGTAGGTGTACTGCGCCACCACGTTCTGGTTGAAGAAGCCGATGGTGCGCGCATCCGGCGTAGCCGTAAGCCCCACCAGGAAGGCGTCGAAGTAGTCGAGCACCTGCTTCCAGAGGTTGTAGATGGAGCGGTGGCATTCGTCCACGATCATCACGTCGAAGGTCTCGATGGGGATGTCGGGATTGTAACAGACCATCTTGGCTTGGCTCGCCGTCTGCTGCACTTCATTGAGCGAAACATCCTCCGCCGATTCGTCGATGGGCTCTCCCGAAAGGATCGAATACATGCGCTGGATGGTAGAAATGCACACCTGCGCGTGCGGGTCGATGGAACTGCTGGAGAGCCGCTGCACGTTGTAAAGCTCGGTGAACTTGCGGCCGTCGTCGGGAGGCGTGAAGGCCATGAACTCCTGGTGCGCCTGCTTTCCCAGGTTGCGGGTGTCCACCAAGAAGAGGATGCGCTTGGCGCCGCCGAACTTGAGCAGCCGGTACACCGAGGTGATGGCCGTGAAGGTCTTGCCGGCGCCAGTGGCCATGTGAACCAGGGCGCGTGGCTTATTTTCCGCCAGCGATTGCTCCAGCCCCGTGACCGCCGAGATCTGGCAGTCGCGCAAATGGCGCACGTCAAGCGGCGGCATGTTCTCGCGCAGGCGTCTGCGAAAGGTGTCGGGAACTTCTGCGAGCCGTGCCAAGTGTTCGGGCCGGAAGAAGGTGTAGATCTCGCGGGAACGCGGAGCCGGATCGCGACGGTCGGTGAAGTGCGTCACCATCGAGGTCGATTCAAAAAGAAAGGGAATCTGCAGGCCTTCGATCTGCCACTTGAGCCTGCTGGTCGCGTAGCGTTCGCTCTGCTCCTCGGCAAAGGTCAGGATGGAACTGTCTTCCTTGGCCTCCAGGATTCCCATCGGTCTTCGATCCACGAACAGCACATAGTCGGCGGGACCCGTCTCGGTCGGATATTCCCGCACCGCCACGCCGCGCGTCTCTCCGAGGTTGATCTTGCGATAGTCCTGCACCATCCAGCCTGCCGCCTCAAGCTTTTTGTCGATACTCAGGCGAGCTTTGGCTTCAGGTGTCATGGAACGTCCTCTCGGTCACCGGAACTCTCCAGGAGATGTCCGGGAAATCCCCATTTCACAGCTCAAAATCACTGTTTCGGGTACGTTAACGATAGAAACTGCATCTCCACCAGAGCTTCGCAGAAAGTCGGAAGTCATCCGACAACGGCACCACAAGTCGCAATTGGGGGTGCTATGGGGTGTGAGGCACGGGTGCAGCTCAGAGCGCCTGCAAACAAAGGACAACGGCATCCCACTCGCTGTTCCCCTTCGCCACTTGTCGGAGAGGAGGTGAGGTAACCACGAAGCGAGAACCGCCGAATCAACCAAGGATGGCTTCCCAAAGGAAAATCCGCTTTCCCAAAGCTTGGGCGCCCCGCTTAAAGCTTTGAGAAGCTAAACCCTCGAAGGGTTGCGCCTTCCCAAAGAAAAGTCCGCCCTCCCAACGAAACATCTGCCGCTCCCAAGGAACAATCCCTCTCCCCAAGGAAAGGTTTTGACTTCCCCAAGAAGGGATCGCCCTGTTCCAAGAGAGATATGGAAAAATTATGGCAAAACGCGTAAAAAGACCGTTTACAGGGCGCAGGGGATCGCATTATCCTTGAGAATATCGGGGAGGAACCTCGCACTCCCACCGCCGCTCCGTGAGAGACCGGAAGTTCCGATCCCTTTCCGGAACCGGTGTTCCCTGCCGAGGAGAAAACGAACATCCCATGACCTCGAAGAAGTCACCGGAAACCATCCGCAACGAGATCACCACCATCCTTGCGATGTGGAAGAAGAACAACGCCATCGCTCTCCCCGACCTGGACTTTCCCGCCTATCAAGCATTGGTGGAACGCTTCCAGACCCACGATGAGCGGATCCAAGAGCTCGACCTCGATCGCGACTCCGAACGCGTCTCGCGCGAGGAGGTGATTGCGCAGCTTTCTGGCTACCACACCCGCCTGAAGAGCCTCACCCGCGGCCTCTTCGGCCCCGACTCGGCCCAGATGAGCCAAGTCGGCCTGGTGCGCCGTTCAGATCGCAAGGTGCGCCACGAATCCACCCTCACCGCAAGCTCCCCAGCCACCTAATCCACCCAAAGAAGCCGGTCTCTCCCAAGGGACCGGCAACCAATGTCTTACTGACCACAAAGCGGCACCCCACGCGCCAGGGATGCCGGCGATAGCCCGGGACACCCGCCACCGGCGTAGGGGCGAGGCATGCCTCGCCCCAACAACGAACGGCGGGGGCCCGGCAGGCAGCCCGGTGCCCCTGTGGTCCCCGAGCGGAGTCGAGGGGCCGAGGGGCAGGCGCCCAGCGTCAGCAGCATGAGGCTTCACGCTTGGGAGTGAAGCCCAGACAAAGCCCGCCCAAAGGCCGCGGACGAAGCGAGGAACGGGACGTGCCCTCCCCGCTCAAGCGTCAAGAACGGCGCGCGGCCTTCCCAAGGCGGACTCACCGGATCGTCCTGGCACACCAGACAGGAAATGCCGGCATCTGAAAGATGCGCGGGATCCACTCGCCGATCGCGCAAGGCCACGAGCCCAGCAGCCAGCGCCGCGTCAGGAATCGTCTCGGCGCGGCGCGCCCAAGCCGCAGCAAGATCCAAGGGCATGTCGGGCCACACCAAGCGGCGGAAGTCCTCCAGGACAGCTTCGCGCCGGCTCGCCAGGGCCGTGATCATGCGATCGAGCACCCGCGGCCGCCAGCGTCCCGACGGCGCGCAGAAATCAGCGATGGGGCACGCGCAGAGGAGGCGAAGGCGGCGCGGCCAAGAGGCGCTCGCGCAGGCTTCCAGGGCGAGAAGGCTCCCGAGCGACCAGGCGACCACCAGCGTCCCGTCGGGAAGACCTGAAAGCGCCTGATCTAGCGCGATAGGCTCAAGCAGCGCGTGGGCGTCCAGGAACAGATGACAAAAATCGGGATACGCCTCCTGCAGCCACGGCTCCCAGGCGTCCAAGGGAAAGGCCCAGCCGCCGATCCAGGCGAGACAGGATTTGTCCATAGCGGCTAGCGCCCCGAAAGGGCCGACCAGAGGGATCCCAAGCCGAAGAGCAGGAAGAGACACGCCGTAGCGAGGCGGATCCAGCGCGCCTGCACTTTGTCGGCGAGCTTCTCGCCGACCGCCACTGCGAGGCCGTCGGCCACCAGCATCCCAAGCGTGGTGCCGGCCGTGACCCAGAGCACCGAATGGAAGCGCGCCCCGAGGGCGATGGTGGCGAACTGGGTCTTGTCGCCCATCTCGGCCAGGAAGAAGAGGATGGCCGTGGTGAGGAAAGGGCCGAAGCGCGGGGCCTTTTCGGCTCCGTCGTCGCGATCGGGCACCAAGATCCAAATGCCAAAGCCCAGGAAACTGGCGGCCAAGAGCCACGAGAGGATCCGCGGCGACAGGAAGGCCGAGATCAGCACGCCGGCGCCAGCGGCCAGGCCGTGGTTGACGACGGTGGCAGCCAGGATCCCGGCCATCACCACCCATGGCTTGCGAAAGCGCGCCGCCAGCGTGAAGGCCAGGAGCTGCGTCTTGTCGCCCGTCTCGCTTGCGGCCACCAAGAGCGCCGAGGAACCGATGGTTTCCAGGATCATGGTCGCCAAGGTAGCAAGTCAGCCTTGCGCGTAGCTGCGGACCGTGGCCAGCAGATCCTTCAGGCGCACCGGCTTCGAGAGGTAGGTGTTCGCACCGGCGGCCAGACACTTCTTGGCGTCTCCCGACTGGGCCATGGCAGTCATGGCTACGATGGGAATGCCCTGAGTCCGGGCATCGGCCCGCAAGCGTCGCGTGGCCTCCAGCCCGTCCATGACCGGCATCTGGACATCCATGAGGATCACGTCGGGAAGCCAGGTAGCGGCCTTTTCAAGCGCCACGGCACCGTTCTCGGCGACGACGACCTGGCAGCCCAAGGCCACCAGGTACTCCTCGATGCTCTCGCGGATGTCCTCGTTGTCTTCGGCCAAGAGGATGCGCGCCGTCTCGCCGTCGGGCACGCTATCGGGACCGGAATCGGACTCCGGCTGCGACGACAAGGGCAGCGTAGCGGCTTTCCATGGCAGCAGCACCGTCACCGTCGTCCCCTCTCCCTTGCGGCTTTCCAGCACCGCTTCACCGCCGTGCGCCTCGGCCAAGCGCCGCACCAGCGCAAGCCCAAGCCCGGTCCCGGAATGGGACCGCGACAGGCTGTTGTCCAGCTGCACGAAGGGCTGAAACAGGCGCTGCTGGTCCTCTCCCGAGATGCCAATGCCGTTGTCCCGCACCCGCAGGGCCAGACGTCCGTCGGCGCGTCCGGTTTCGGCTTCCAGCCAAACGTCCCCGCCTTCGGGAGTGAATTTGATGGCATTTGTCAAAAGGTTGATCAGGATCTGTCGCAGGCGCAGTGGATCAAGCTCAAGAACGGCGGCGGTGGCAAAACCCTCGTAATGGAGATGGACACGCTTGGCGGCGGCAGCAGTAGCCACCAGGTCCAGAGCCTCGTGGCAGACCGCGTCGCAGTCCGTCGGCTCTGTGCGCAGGACAAACTCCCCAGACATGGACTTAGCCAAGTCCAGGATGTCGGAGATGAGCGAAAGCAGGTAAGCGGAGCCGCGCTCGATGGCGGAGACTTGCCGGGCCTGTCCCTCGTCGAGCGCCGGAGAAAGACGCCGATCCTGAAGGATCTCCACCGCCGACTGGATCGCCTGCAGCGGAGTGCGCAGCTCGTGACTGGTGGCCGAGAGGAACTCCTCGCGCGAACGCAGAGCCTTCTCGAGCTCGGCGGTGCGCTCGCGGACGATGCCGTCGAGATCCTGATTGAGCTTCTGAAGCGCCCCTTCCGCCTGGATGCGTTCGGTGATGTCCACCCCAATGGCGATGCAGTCGCTCGTCCCAGGAAGCCGCGAGATGACGAAGTTGGTGTGGTGCGTCTCACCGTGGTCGTCCACCAGCCGCAGCGTGAGCCTCCACGGCCCCGTGGTGCTCCGGTAGGATTTCCGCAGCGCGACAATCCTGGCGAGGTCGTCGGGATGGATAAATTCCGTCCAACGTAGTCCCTCGAGCTCGGACTCGCCGCGGCGCACCAGTCGCAGACACTCGCCGTTGGCCACCACCACGCGATCCTGCGCGTCAAAGACGAGGATAGGAGTGTTCGCCTCCTGGAAGATCACGCGATAGCGCTGCTGGCTCACCTCCAGCTGCCGCGAGGTCTCGATGAAGCGGGTGCGGTCGATGATCGAACAGACAAAGAGGTCTGAGCCGGGGATGCTCGCGATCGAAAGCGCGCAGTTGCGCACCGTGCCGTCGCGGTGCATGAGGTGGCACTCGAACTGGCCAGAAGGACGCCGCGGATCATTCCAGCGTTTCTGAAACGACGATTTCATGGCGGCAACCTCGTCGGGATGGACAAATTCCGCCCAAGTCCGTTTGCCTTCCACCTCTTCGCGACGCCAGCCGAAAAGCTCCTCCGCGATGCGGTTCATCATGCGGATCACGCAGTCGTGCCCGTAGACGGCAATGGCCGAACCCGAGGTCTCAAACAGCGTGCGGTACATCTCCTCGGAGACCAGCAGCCGCTTGCGCGAGGCTTCCCGCTCCTCGTCCTGGCGCAGCCGGCGGCTTCGCGAACGCCAGAAGAACAATCCGCTCAGAAAAGCGAACACGCTCATGATTCCCTGCGCAAACCAGGCCCGGTGGCGCACGATCTTATAGTGCCGCAGGAACGTGGTCGGATCGAGGTCGATGCCTACGATGGTGTCGCGGGATCGCAGGGGAGCGTAACCGGTGATCCGGTTGCGGAAGCGTTCAACGCCGAAGTCCTCAGCCGTGGAGTGCCCGGCATGGAACGCCTCAAGCATGGCCGATGTCGGCGCAATGCACACCGTCCCTTGGGAAGACAACGGCACGACAGGCTGGCGACGAACAGAATCTCCATCCGCGATCAGGAGGTCAAGCCGACGCACGCTGGGACTTTTCCCCAGGATCGACCGCAAGCGCGGACGAGAATCTGCGGTGTCCCCATCCACCACCGAGGCCGCCAGCTCGGCACTTCCGATCAGCATGGCGCGCATCTGGACTTCCATGGCGTCCAAGGCGGCGCGCTCCAGGAAAGAGATGCTCAGGAAAGAAACCGCAAGCACAGCAAGCCCGACCAGGACGCCCTCCAGCAAGGGACGCCCCTCGCCCTTTTCCAGGCGCTTCTGGGACAACGGGGAGAACATGGGGTGATAGTGTAGCAAATACCGGACAAGCCCTTTACCCTCAGAAAAGGGTTTACGTTTCCCGCATGGACCTTGGAAAACTATTGGCATCGTTCGGACAATCCCACCTGCTTGCCGCCTCGGAGCATCTCCCCCCTTCGGCGCGCAGCCGTCTCCAGCAGCAGCTTGCCAATGTCCCCTGGAGCGAGGTCGCCCAAGCCCACCAGAGCGCCGGGCCGAACTCACCCAAGAACGGCACCCCGGCCAGCGAGATCTTCCCGGCCAGCGCCGAATGCCCGTCGCTCCAGGAACGGGAAAGTTTGCGTCGCAGCGGCCTAAAACTCCTTTCCCAGGGCAAGGCCGCTTTCGTGCTGATGGCCGGCGGCCAAGGGAGCCGACTGGGCTTTTCCGGTCCTAAGGGCGCCGCCCCTCTAGGCTTGCCCCACGACTGGACGCTTTTTGACCTGTTGACGCGTCGCATCGCCCGCCTGGGAGCCGTCGCCGGCAAGCCGCTGCCATTTTTGGTCATGACTTCGCCAGAAAATGACGCAGCCACCCGCGCCTGGTTCCAAGGCCAAGACATCCTGCCGCACGACTCGGTGCGTTTTTTCCAGCAAGGCGTGCTTCCCGCCCTGGACGAAGCGGGACACGCCCTGTTGGCGGCTCCCGATTCCCTGGCGCTAGCTCCCGATGGCAACGGTGGCATCTTCCAGGCCCTGGCGCGCTCGGGATGCTTGGAAGAACTGGCAGCAAGCGGAGTGGAATGGCTGCACATCGCCGGGGTGGACAACGCCTTGTCGCTCCCCTGCGATCCCGTCTTCCTGGGCTTTGCCGAACAAAGCGGCCATGCGGTGGCCTCCAAGTCGGTGCTCCGCGACAACCCCGCTGAAAAGGCCGGCGTCTTTCGGCTGGACCGGAACGAAAACGGCGGCGTCGCCGAATACACCGAGCTTGGCGAGCTGGCCGGCAAGACCGCCCCCGACGGCGGACTTCTCTACCGCGAGGCCAACATCGCCTCGCACCTCGTCCGCCTGGACGCCGCACGCCACTTCGCCGCCGAAGGCCTGCCCTGGCATCTGGCGCGCAAGAAGCTGCCGCACCTCGATCCCGAGACCGGATGCCCCGGACAGGATCTGGTCTGCAAGTACGAGAGGTTCCTCTTCGACGCTTTTCCGCTAGCTGGCAAGATGGCCATCCTGCGGGTAGAGCGCGCCGACGAGTTCGCTCCGGTGAAGAACGCCGAAGGTACCGACTCCCCCGCCTCGGCACTGGCGGCGTTACAACTGCAGGCCCAAAAATGGAAAAGCGCCTGGACGGCGCTTCCCGAAGACGACCTTCGCCGCAAGGGCGAGATCGTCAATCCATTAGACTCCCTTTGGGGGGAGTCTCCTTAAGACCTAGCGGCCGAAGAAGCGACCGAAACCGCCCTTGACCTTGCCCAGGAGGCCCGCATTGTCGGATGCGGGCTGCGAGAGGGAACCGGCGCTATCTTCACGCACCGAACCTCCGCGTCCGCCATTGCCGCCGCCATTGCCACGGCTGCGACGACGTGGCGCGGCATCTCCCGATCCAGCTTGAGCCTGAGCCTGCGGCTTGCCGCGTCCCTGCCCTTGCGGAGCGGAGTTGCCCCCCTGACGGGAACGGGGTGCCGAGCTCGAAGCCTCGCGCGGCGCACGAGCTCCGCCGCCTTGAGGGGCCTTCCTCGGCTCGCGGCGGGGGCGGTCAGCGCGTCCCGAACTCGGGCGATCGTCCACTTCGGCGGGCGCGGCGCTTTCGAAGCCTTCCGGATTCTTGGCCACCGGCAGTTGGTGCTTGAGCAGACGCTCGATCTGGCGCAGCTCGTCGCGCTCCTCGGAGGAGCAGAACGAGATGGCAGCGCCACCGGCACCGGCACGGGCGGTGCGCCCAATGCGATGCACATAGGTTTCGGGCACGTCGGGAAGGTCGTAGTTCACCACGTGGGTGATGCCGTCCACGTCGATGCCGCGAGCGGCGATGTCGGTGGCCACCAGGACGCGCAGCGAGCCTTCGCGGAAACTCGCCAGGGCTTCCTGACGGCGATTCTGCGACTTGTTGCCATGGATGGCGGCCGAGGTGATGCCGGCCTTTTCCAGGTTTTCACTGATGCGGTTGGCGCCGTGCTTGGTGCGGCTGAACACGATGGCCCGCGAGATGGACGGATCAGAAAGCAGCAGATGCCGCAAGAGCGCGCCCTTCAGGGTCTTGCCCACGAAGTAGAGGCGCTGGTCGATGCGTTCCACCGGAGTGCTCACGGGGGTCACTTCCACGCGCACCGGATCGTGCAGGATGTTGGAGGCCAGCCCCGAGATGTCTTCCGGCATGGTGGCCGAGAAGAACAGCGTATGCCGGTGAGGAGGCAAGAGTTTGATCACGCGACGGATGTCGTGGATGAAGCCCATGTCGAGCATGCGATCGGCTTCGTCCAGCACGAAAACTTCGAGCTGGGAAAGCGAAAAAGCCCCCTGGCCGTGCAGATCGAGGAGCCGTCCGGGAGTGGCAACCAGAATGTCGACGCCGCGAGCCAGGGCGTCCTTCTGAGGCTTTTCGCCGACGCCGCCGAAGACGCAGGTGGAGCGCAGCGGCAGATGACGTCCGTAGGACTTGAAACTTTCTTCTACCTGAATGGCCAGCTCTCGGGTAGGGGCCAGGACCAGCACCCGCGTGGTCTTGGGAGCGCGAGAACGCCCCGATTCGGAGAGGCGCTGCAGGATGGGCAGAGCGAAGGCTGCCGTCTTGCCGGTGCCGGTCTGGGCGATGCCCAACAGGTCGCGCCCTTCCAGCAAATGAGGAATGGCTTCCTGCTGAATGGGAGTGGGGGTCTCATAACCCTCTTCAGCTAAGGCCTTAAGCAGGGGCTCGGAAAGAGCCAGATCTTGAAAACGAATGACGGATACTCCTTGAAAAATGCGGGAAAAAGCAAGGATAGCAAATATCAGCTCACCCCACCATTCAAGGCTTCCTCAATCCGAAAGCATGGCACGGGCGCGCGGAGTCGCTGCCGCCACGCATTCCCCGACGCCAATTCCGTCCCAGGCGTTGCCGGCAAGCCACAGTCCGGTGCCTTCCAGGCTGGCGTGCAACTGCGCCACTCGTCCAGCATGTCCTACCTGATATTCCGGAATTCCCTTCTCCCACTTCACCACGAAGCGGTAGACCGGCTGTCCGTGGATGCCCAGCAGCTCGGCAAGCTCCGAGCGCACCATCTCCACCAACTGTTCTTCTGGCTGGAAGGCAAGCTCTCCCTGTCGACCGCCGCCCACCATGGTGCGCAAGAGCACCTTGCCGGAAGGCGCCGCATCTGGCCACAGCGTGCTGGTAAAGAGCGTCCCCATGATCTTGCGCTTTTCGCGGGCCGGACACAGAAAACCAAAGCCGTCCAAGGGATGAGACACCTGCTCGCGATCAAACCCCAGGCACACCACCGCCACCGGATTGTAAACGATCTGCGCCGCTTCTTCCCGGAGTCCCGGCGGCAAATCACCGGGAATTCCCGAAAGCGTATGGGCGGGAATGGCCAACACCACCTGATCGAAGACGCCTTCAAATTCTCCAGAAACCAGGCGCCAACGCTCCCCGTCGCGGAAAATGCCCGTCAGGGGACGATTTTGGTAGACGGGACCGCGCAAGTGTGCGCGCACACCGTCGACAAACGTCGTCATGCCCCCCTGGAACGAGAAGGACCCCTTGCCCAAGGGTTTGGGCGCCTTGCGATCCAGACTCTTGCGGATAAGCCCCAGCAACAACGAGCCGTAACGAGTCTCCAGTTCCTTGATGCGGGGAAAGCCCGAGCGCACCGACAGCCGATAGGGATTGGCAGCGTACACGCCGGTGACCATCGGATCCATCACGCTTTCGGCCAGCTCCCGCCCCAGGCGCCGCTGCCCGAAATCCATCACCGATTCGTCTTCAGGCCCCCGCGAGATCAAGGGCTCCAAGGCCCCCCTAAGAACGCCGCGCAGACGGGGAAAGCCCCCGCGCAAGAGTTGCCCCAAGCCTTCGGGAGCGGCATGCAAGCGCCCCTTGAAAACGAGGTAGCGCTTGCGAGCCGCCGGAGAAGCCGGCACCATGCGGCTTTCCAGACCCACTTCCATGGCAAGCTCGACCACGTCGCGACGGCTGTAAAGAATGCTCTCGGCCGCCTGCTCGCAACGGAATCCCTCGACGCTGTCGTGAGTTCCGATGGTGCCACCAGCTTCCGGCTTAGGATCCCACGTCTCGACCTCGACAGTTCGCTTGCGGGCGAGCGCCTCGCATTCCAATCTATAGTGCGTCGAAAGGCCTGAAATTCCAGCACCGACGATCGCGATCCGCGTCGTTTCATCCATTGATGACACCATCCTTTCCCCTGCAACCAACTGAATGTAGTCGCTTCGTAGACGCTAGGCACACCAATGGCGATTCCCTATGCTTGAAAGGAAAACACAGCTTCACACTAGCGAATTGGGAAAAGTGGATGTAAATTTCCGCCCCATTCACGGTCCGAGCTTTATCGGAACAATTCGCAAACGAAGGAATCGTCCATGCCAAACATCAAGTCCGCCGAGAAGCGACTCCGCCAATCCGAGAAGGCTCGCGTCCTCAACAAGAGTGTCCGTTCGGCCATCCGCACCAGCATTCGTAAGATCCGCACCGCCACCACCCAGGCGCAGGCGCAGGGCGAACTGCCCACGCTCTTCTCGCTGGTGGACAAGGCCGCGCGCAAGGCGCAGGGCAACATCAAGAAGAACACTGCCTCCAACTTGAAGCGCAAGGCGCATCTGGCCATCTCCAAGCTTCCTGCCTGAAGTTTCGGAAATGAGGTAAGAGAAGCCGGGCATCGCTCGGCTTTTCGCGTTTCTCCCAATGATGGTCAGAACGCATTTGCCCAACGCCATTGCTAACTTGAAGGAATGTCCTCTCCTATGGCAGCCCGTGTCCTGATCGTGGACGACGAGCGCAGTCTCTGCGAATACTTGGCGATCCTCCTGCGTCGCGAAGGTTTTCGCCCTGAAACGGCCATCTCCGTGGAAGAGGCGCTGGAAATCCTCTCCCGCGAGCGCTTCGATCTCGTCCTTTCCGACCTCATGATCGGTCCGCGTTCGGGCATAGAGCTGCTGGAAGCCTTGCGTTCCCGCCCCGATCGGCCGCGCATCATCTTCATGACCGCCTACGGCACCGTAGAAAAGGCCGTAGAGGCGATTCGCGATGGCGCCTCAGACTTCATCCTGAAGCCCTTCGCCAACGATACCCTGGCCAAGGCTGTGCATCGCGCCTTGGAAGGGCCCTCAGTCCCCAATCCCACCGCAGCTCCGGCCTCCACCTCTCCTACCCGCGGAGACCGTCTGGAGACGCGCATGGTCGGCAGCTCGCCTTGCGTCGCCACGCTGCGGCGAATGATTGAGCGCATTGCCAACACCGAAAGTACGGTCCTCATCACCGGCGAATCGGGCACCGGAAAGGAAGTGGCAGCTCGCGCCATCCACCTGCTGTCGGTGCGCGCTGCGGGCCCCTTCCTGCCCATCCACTGTGCCGCCCTGAGCGAAAACCTGCTGGAAAGTGAACTTTTCGGCCATGTCAAGGGAGCCTTCACCGGTGCCGGTGCTGACAAGGTCGGCTTGCTGCATTCGGCCCGCGGGGGAACCATTTTCCTGGACGAAATCGGCGAGATTCCGCTCTCCACCCAGGTGAAGCTCCTGCGGGTACTGCAAGATCGCCAAGTCACCCCGGTGGGCGGCGTGCAGTCGATTCCCATCGACGTGCGCATCTTGGCGGCAACCAACGCCGAACTGGAAGTCATGATCCGTCAGGGGCGCTTTCGCAAGGACCTCTTCTACCGCCTCAACGTGATCCGTCTCAGGACCCCTGCCCTGCGCGAGCGCAGCGAGGATCTTCCCGACTTGGCGCGTTTCCTGCTCACTCGCATCGCCAAACGCTTGAATTGCCCCACAGCCCCAACATTGGAGCGCGATGCCCTGGAGCGCCTGCGTTGCCACGACTGGCCAGGCAACATTCGGGAACTGGAAAACGTGCTGGAACGCGCTCTGGTGCTCGGCTCCGGAAAGGCCGTCCTGCGGCAAGAAGACATTTTCCTGGATGAGCCTTCAGAAAGCGAAGGACACCCGGGAAAGATCGAGGCCGACCCAACCCTGGCGCAAGTGGGATGGGCCTATATTTTTCAGGCCTTGCGTGAATGCGGCGGCGCGCGTGCCGAGGCCGCCCGAAGGCTGGGGGTCCCCCCCGCATGGCTGGACGTGAAACTTGACCAATTCGACTCGGGAGCCTTGGATGCTTGACCATCGACAACTGCGCGGCTTAGGGATCGCCCTCCTCTTGGCTGGCCTCGCCCAGGCAGAGACTTCCTTGGAAGCCACGCCTTTCGAAGTCCAGGTTGCCCAAGGACTGCGCCGCATCGACACGCTTCGCTCGCTGGCACCGGTTTTGGCCGACGCTCTGGAAGGCCGCACCACCTCCGGAGATGGCCAAGCCGCCTTGGCCAGCCTGCCCGTGAACCAGCCCGGACTCGTCGCCCTGGGACAAGCGGGACAAGCGGTGCTGCTAGAAACAAAACAGCATGGATCGGCTCTGCCGCAAGTTTCCCAGGCAATCCGGACGGCTGGCGACGATTTCGGGACAGCCTGGCTGACAAGCCTTGCCATGGTTCACGCCCAATCCCCTCAAGGAGCTTCAGCAGCTTTGCAAGGGCTGGAGACGTCGGCGCTTATCCAAGGCTGGCAGCGTCTTCCCGAGGCCTCCTCTTGGCTTCTGGAACTGGCAGCCAAAGCAGACCAACCGGAAATGGCCGACACCCTTTACCAGTGTGCGCTTCGACTGGACCCCGTCTCTCCGGTTCCCGCCCTCGTGCTAGCGCGGCACCGGCTTCTGCAATTCGATCTCGATCAAGCTTCCGAGGCTTTTCACCAGACCTTTGTTCGTGCCTGGACCTACCCGCAAAACCAGGTCCTTTGGGTCTTGAACCTGGTCCGAACATTACGCACCATCGGCCTATTGGCCGCGTTCCTGATCCTCTTCGGTTGGGGCACGCGCCACTGGCCCTGGATCACCCACGGCTGGGCCGAGAAGTTGCCTCGGGAAAGTTCCATCTACCTGCGCTACGTCGTCTGCGCCATTGCCTTCGCAAGCCTGCTTTTGGCCGGAGTCGGTGCCTACATCATCTTCCTCCTGGGCTCCTTCTTGATCTGGAAGCATCTGTCTAGCAAACAGCGCGTGCTGCTGGGGCTACTGCTGCTTTTCATTGGCATCCAAGGTTTCCTGACGGCCTCCGAAGACATCCTGGCCGAGAGCTACGACATGGAATCCTCTGAATCGCTGACGCTTCGCAGCATCGAAGAAGGCGCCTCGCCCCAACTCGCCGCCGCCGTCCAGGAAGCTCAAGCCCCCTTGGCAAAGAGCCTGATTGCCTTCAAGTCCGGTGCCGTGGCCCAGGCCGCCCAGAACGCCCCCTCCGGTGGCGTCCGCGACCTGATCATGGCCGGCAATCTCGCGTTCGTGCAAGGCCGCTACGACATCGCGCACCAGCGTTTTGAAGAAGCGCGCCGCGCCGATTCTCTGAACCCGATCCTGTCATTCAATCGCGGGCAGGTCGCCTCCTGGACCGGTCATACAGACTCCCTGAACGCCTTTCTCAAGGATGCATCGCTTGCCGGCAAGACGCGTTTTGAACTGGCCGTATCCCAGAACAGCCGCTTTTTGCAGAGCCTGCCGACCAACCGTCAGGTCCTGCCGCCGGAGCTTTCGGCCCGCGCCACTTGGATGCACATCGGCGACAGCTTCTCCGACCCGACCAATTGGATCTTCGCCAAAGGCTCTGCCGGAGTGCTGGAAATTCCCAACGCACTGCTTTTCTGGATTTCGCTTGCGCTTCTGGCGTACCTAGTCGTCACAGGAAATCGCCGCAACCAGGCACGGAACCTGTTTCGCTGCAAGACCTGCGGACGAGTGATGTGCCGCCACTGCCGCCGCGGCCTGCACTGCATTTCGTGCTTTCGTCGCCTTTCCACCGTAAGCGAGCTGGAGCTTCGCAACGAACTGCTGCTGCGTCTAGAACGCGAAGGCATCCAACGGACACGCTTCCTGCTACGCCTACTGGATCTTCTTCTGCCGGGTGTCGGCTCCTTCGCCCAGTCGGGCAGCTTCTGGGCGCTGGTACGACTAATGCTCTTGGCCTTTGGTTTCTCCATGCTCTTCGACCTGCCCGCCATCCTGAGTCGCTATCCCTTTGCCCAATACTCCCCAGGCAGCCTTCCCTTCGTCCTGCTCTTGGCCATTCTCTACGGCACCAGCGTATTCCTCTTCCTGCGCCCCTCCCGGAGCGCCTCTCCCAAGGATTAACCCGATGGCACAGGCACTCAACGGACAGCTCAAGGACTTCCCCCTGGCGGACGTGCTGCAGTTCATCCTGCAGCAAAGAAAGAGCGGGCGGCTGCTCCTCTCCGCCCGCACCCAGAAGGCCGAAATCGGCATTCAGCGCGGCAACATCGCCTATGTGGAATCGGACGGCCGCACCGTCGAGACGCAGATCGCACGTTGGCTGCAGACCAGCGGCCGCATCACCGCCGACGAGCTCTTGGGACTCGAAAACGTCTCGCGTCAGATGGACCGAAGCGTCCTGGAGACGCTGGTGGCCAAGCGCTTCATCACCGCCGAGGAGCGCACCGAGTGGGCCCACTACGCCGCCGAGGACCTGGTCTGCGACCTTTTTGCTTGGCAGGACGGCAGCTATGAGTTCAACACCGAACTCCCCGCCACCAGCCCGCGCAATATCCCGCTGAACCTTTCCACCGAGATGATCAGCATGGAAGGCATGCGTCGCTCGGACGAATGGCCTCGCCTCTTGGGACGTTTCCCCAGCCCCGAGATCTGCGCATCCCGCGGCCAGGTTCCCCTCACCGAGATCGAGCCCGGGCCCGAGCGCATGATCCTGGAAGCACTTCCGGACGGCGACGAGCAGATGAGCCTGCTCTCCCTGGAGAAGGTGTTGCCCTTCACGCGCTACCGCATCTACGAGGTGCTTTCAGCTTACGGTGACCAGGGGTTCGTGCGGTTGCACGTCGAGGGCCAGACGCTCGGCTCCATCCCGGTTGCCATCGTCGAATCCCGTCCGGCCTCGGCATCGCATTCGGCCATCTTGGTCTTCGTAGCCCTGGCCATCGTCGTCGCCGCCTCGCTGATTCATCTGGCCGTCTTCCAAGGCCGCTCGGCACTGCTGGACGGCCACGCCGGCTCCTGCCTCCAGGCCAAGGCGCGCTTCGATGCAGGAAAGCTCCACGTCGCCGCCCTGGCCACCCGCATCGAAACGGGTACCTGGCCTCGTTCAACCTCCAGCCTCAGTTGGAAATTTGCGCGTCCCGAACTGGAATTGACACGAGGCATTGACTATCGCTTGCGAATTCCGGACAATGAAGGTCCTACGATCGTGATCGACCCATCTCTCAGGAGCATCACCAAGCCATGAGCACGAATCAGAATTCGAGGCTTGCGGAGCTTCTGGACAGCCGTTCAGATACCCGGGACATGCTTTCCGCTTGTCCAAACCTGGCTCACGCTTGCCTCTTGTTGGAACGCGGCGAGACGGACTTGGCGCGTCGCGAACTGCTGCTGGGCCTGAAGGAAAGCTCTTCGGACGCCCAGATCATCGGGCGCTGCATTGAGGCCGAACTGCTGCGCGCCGAAGGCGATCTTGACGGAGCCTGGCAACACGCCCTGGAATGCGCCCAAGAGAATCGTTTCCACAGCGCCGCCGCCCTCTACTTGCGCCAACTTTTCCCGCTTGCCGGATCATCCATATCGGAGCCGGTCGCCATCGAAGCGGAAACATCAGCAGCACCGGACGAACGACTCGAAGAACTTTCCGAAGCCGCCGTATCGGCAGCGGAACCTTCGGTCTCCGAACCGGTTTCTGCCCTGGATTCAGAAGTTCAACCCCAACCTTCTGACGGGGTCTTTCCCGAAACTTGGCAACCGATTCTCGACGGACCTGGAGTCGTGGGAGTGCGCCTGGATGCCTCGCAGGAAATCGCGGTCCACGGCAGTGACCTGGCCCCGTTGATTCCCTTGCTCGATTGGTTGGCCTCCGACCTGTTTCCCCAGGCGGGTATGGGAAGCCTCCAGCACGCAGCCTTCGAAGGCGCGCAGCGCTCGCTTCACCATTGGAACCAGTCTCCGCGCCTGACGGCCCTGCTTGAAACCGACCAACATTCACCAATGTTGGCGGCACGCCTCAGCAAAGCGCATCGCGAATGGGAGAACGAGGCATGAACGCACCGATCGGACAGATCGAATGGAGCGACGACCTCGACGTGCTGTGCAGCTACCTGTCGCAAGTCGACGGCCTTGAAGGCGCCCTGCTGCTGGATGGCGAAGGTCTGACGCTGGCTTTGGGAAGCGACTCGACGCCTGAGGTCTCAGAAATCGCTCCCTGGCTGTTGCAGTCGCTGCTCGAATCCAGGGATTTTGCTAACGCCCACGGCTTGGAACTCCCCGAAGAGCAGATTTCCTTTACGCCATTGCGGTTCCAGCTCTGCCGAAGAATCGGGCCAAGTTATCTTGTGACGCAAGGAACACGCGGAAGCTACGAACTTTTCCAAGGCCGCATCGAGCGCTGCTCACAGATGATGGACCAGGCTCTCAGGCAAAGGAGACTTGCGGAGTGAACATGCAAGAAGTGCTCGAAAACGTGAACCGCACCAAAGGGGTGCTCGCAAGCGCTCTGGTCGGTGAGGATGGCATTCTCATCGCCGCTGAGGCTAGCGACCCCTCGCAAGTTGAGCTCGTCTCGGCGCTGGCCGTCTCGCTGGCCGACGCCAGCGTAAAGCTTGCCGAGGCATGCTCGGCCGGAGCCGTCGCCCAAGTGCTGCTCGAAGGCGAAAACGGCAAGGTGCTGCTTCAGAAGACAGAACTCGGCTGGCTCATTGCCCTGACGGCCGCCGCAGCCAACGTTGGCCTGATCCGCGTGGAGATGAAGCTTGCCTCCCAGAGGATTGCCTGATGGCTTCCATCAACTACCACACTCGTGAAATCAGCTGCAAGATCGTCTACTACGGCCCCGGCCTCTCGGGCAAGACGACCAACTTGCAGATCATCCACCGCAAGGTGCCCAAAGAAAACAAGAGCGAGATGGTCTCGCTAGCCACCGAGACCGACCGCACGCTCTTTTTCGATTTTCTGCCGCTGGACCTCGGCTCCATCAAAGGGTTTGCCACCAAGTTCCAGCTCTATACCGTTCCCGGACAGGTCTACTATAACGCCACCCGCAAGCTGGTGCTGCGCGGCGTCGACGGCGTGGTCTTTGTCGCCGACTCCCAACGCGACAAGATGCCTGAAAACTTGGAAAGCCTCAAGAACCTGGAAGAGAACCTGCGCGAGTACGGCATCGAATTGCGCACCACGCCGTTCGTGCTGCAATACAACAAGCGAGATCTGCCCGGCATCTTCACCGTCGAAGAGATGAACGCCCAGATCAACTTCTACGGAGTGCCAGCCTACGAGGCCCAGGCCCACCAAGGCGTCGGGGTCTTCACCACGCTCAAGGCCATCGGCAAGGTGGTCATCGACACCTTCAACACCAAGTATTCCTCGCGCCAGACCTCGCGCCGTCCCGAGCCGGCCTCTTCCACGCCACCGGCCCCTATGCCCACCATCCCGCCGCCACCGGCGCCCGTCGGACTGCACATGCCACCGCCACCGGCTCCGATCGCGGCTCCGGAAAGTCACGGCTCGCGCAGCGGCTTCATCCCCCCCATGCCTCCGCGACCGGTGGGACCTCCGCCAGCACCTCAACCGCTTCGCCCCACCCCTCCTCCTGCGGTCCTGCCTCCTCCCGTTGCCCCGGCTCCAGCTTGGCCGGCAGCAGCAGCCATTCCGTCGGGCAGTTTTGCACCGCCGCCTCCTGCCGCGCCTCAACCCATCCAGCCGCGTCCCATGACGCCGCCACAGATGCCGACACCGATTCCGCCGCCACCGCAAAGTGCCGGTGTCCAATCGGCCTTGGTTGGTGGCTATGGCATGGATCTTCCGCCTGCGGCTCCACCGCCAGCGCAATCCATTCCCACCCTCTCGACCACCGGCTTTGCTCCTCCCCCTCCTCCAGCGGCGGGAGTGAATCCGATTCCCGGCCTGCAGTCGAGCTATTTCCAGCCACCTCAGCCGCAACAGCAAGCCCCGGCAGCGCCTATACCGGCCGCGCCACGGCCCAACGCCCCCACCTTCCGCAAAGGGCGTTTGGATGGGACCATGGACGCCAAGGAACTCGAAGAAGAGATCGCCCGCATGGAGCGGGAACTGCACAACGCTCTGCCTCCGGTGAATCCTCCTGCAGCGGCCCCCTCCGTGATGCCGCCTCCGGCAGCCGCACCGGCACCGGCCGCGCGTCCTAGCGAGCCGTTCCAGTTCAATCCGCCTGTGAATGCGGATCCGGCCTTTTCCGATGCTTTCCTGAGCCCGGAAGAAATCCGCCAGTTCCAGCAGAACAGTCACGACTATCCCACTCAACGACTGCCGATGAATCCCGGCAACGGGCAGGCTTAAGCATGAGCAATTTCATCCTCTATAAGGAAGACATCGACCGCCTGAACAAGGTGATGGCAAAGCTCCTGGCTTCGGCCAGCGCCACCTTCGTGTTGCTGGTACACAAGGACGGCAACCTGCTCACCCATCAGGGATTCACGCGATCCTTCGATACGACCGCCTTGGCAGCGCTGGCAGCCGGCTCCTATGCCGCCACCCGCGCCATCGCCCAGCTCATCGGCGAGAACGAATTCACGGTGCTCTTCCACAAGGGCAAGACCGACAGCATCCACATCAGCCTGGTGGACGAAGACACCATCATGGTCTTGGTCTTTGACGACCGCACCAACCAGGGCATGATCCGGGTGGAATCCGAACGCGCTAGCCAGGACATCCGCACCATCCTCGACGACGTGCGCAAGAACGAGTTCACTGACCTGGAAACCGCTACCGGCTCTAAGCCTACGCACGCTTGAGCACCTTTCTGGACGTCTGCCTGCTGACGCGGCAGGCTCCCGCCTTCACCTATCGCGCCCCGCAACCACTGGCGGCGGGCACGTTGGTGCGCGTGCCCTTTCGCAATGCCTCGACCTGGGGACTTGTTTGGGGCCCTGTCGCAGAACCCTCCTTCGCTACCAAGGAGATCCTCGAGACACCGCTTCCCGATCCGCTGGTCCCGGCCGCGGTCATGGACCTGGCCCGTTGGATCGCCGACTACTACCTGTGCCCGGCCGGTTCCGTGGTGCGGCACCTGCTTCCGGGCGACGGCGGCACGGTACTTGGACTTCTCGGGATCGGCCGTAAGCGCTCCCTCAAGGCGCGTGCCCTTCCTGAGCTTCTTCCGCAGCCCGAGATCACGCTCAATCCGGCCCAGGCTGCTTGCGCCAGCCGCTTGCGCGAAGCCGTGCAAGCCCATGCCTTCGCGCCCATCCTGCTGCGCGGCGTGACAGGCAGCGGCAAGACCGCCGTCTTCCTGGAAGCCGCTCACCAAGCCTTGGAACAAGGACTTGGGGTGCTCTATCTGGTCCCCGAAATCGCCCTCACGCCGCAGACGGTGGACCGCATCCGCGCCCGGCTGGAAGGCCCGGTGGCACTCTTCCACAGCGGCCTTTCGCTGGGAGAGCGCGCCAGCGCTTGGCTTGCCGTGCGACAAGGTTCGGCGCGAGTGGCCATCGGGGCCCGCTCGGCGCTCTTTGCACCGCTGACCTCACCGGGCCTCCTGGTGGTGGACGAAGAGCACGACGGCTCCTACAAGCAAGGTGAGGCGCCGCGCTTTCAGGCGCGCGACGCCGCCGTGTGGCTGGCCCGACGCCAAAGCTGCCCGGTGGTGCTGGCCTCGGCCACGCCCTCTTTGGAATCCTGGCGCAACGCCCAGGAAGGCCGTTACCAACTGTTGGAGCTTCCCGAACGCGCCCAAGGCCAGCCACTTCCTGCGGTGAGCATCCTCGATCGGCGGACGGACCCGGCCCCCGGTGCCCTGACCATCACAGCCCGCGAGGCCCTGCGCGAGACCATCGATCGCGGCGAGCGGGCGCTGGTGCTGCTCAACCGGCGCGGCTGGGCTCCCAGCATGGAATGCCGCTCGTGCGGCTATGTGCCCGAGTGTCCTGATTGCCCAGGCCTGCGCATGGTGCTCCATCGCCGCCAAGGGAGGCTTGTCTGCCACCACTGCGGCCGCGTCGAGTTGGTTCCCGAGCGCTGCCCGCAGTGCGGCTCCGACTCGCTGGACGCCGACGGCATCGCCATCCAACGCCTGGAAGAAGAACTTGCGAACCTGCTTCCGGGCACTCCGGTGATCCGGCTGGACCGCGATGTCACCGCCGGACGACGCGACGAATTGCCCAGCCGCTTGACGGCCTTTCGGGAACACGGCGGTGTACTTCTAGGCACTCAGATGATCGCCAAGGGCCACGACTTCCCTTCGGTGACCCTGGTGGTGGCCGCCGACGGCGATGTCGGCGTGGGCGTTCCCGACTTCCGCAGCGGCGAGCGCGCCTTCCAGACCCTCACCCAGGCCGCTGGGCGCTGCGGCCGCGGCAGCTTGCCGGGGCAAGTGCTGGTGCAGACGCGCGATCCACAGTCGGCCATGCTGGAAAAGGTGCGCGGTCACGACTACCTGGCCTTCGCCAAGGAAGAACTGCAGGTGCGACGGGAATTGTCACTGCCCCCCTGGACGCGGTTGCTCCTGGTCGAGGCGGCAAGCATCTCCGCCTCAAAGGCCGAAGCAGCCCTCACAGCGCTTGCCGCACGGCTTTCCAGTCTTGAGGGAGTGGCGGCCATGGGGCCCATCGCCGCACCGCTTCCAGTGGTGCGCCAGGCCTCGCGCTTTCACCTCTTGCTCAAGACCATCCGTCCCCAGCCGCAGCTGAAAAGCCTGCTGGCGCGTTGGCTCTCCGAACCGGGCGATCCGAAGGTGCATCGCTTCGTCGACGTCGACCCTATCGACCTGATGTGATCAGAGCGAGAAGCGCTCGCCCAGGTAGGACTTGCGAGCTGTCGGATCGTTTGCCAAGAACTCGGCGTCGCCCTGCGTCAGGATGCGGCCGTCGAAGAGGATGTAGGAACGATCAGTGATGGCCAGCGTCTCGCGCACGTTGTGATCGGTGATCAGGATGCCGAGCCCCCGGTCGCGCAAGGTGGCCACGATGGATTGAATGTCCTCGATGGCGATCGGATCGACTCCCGCGAAAGGCTCGTCCAGGAGCAGAAAAGCCGGATCGGCCGCCAAGGCCCGGGCGATTTCCAAGCGGCGCCGCTCGCCACCCGAAAGCGTCACGGCCGTGGACTTGTAGAGACGAGCGATGCGAAGTTCTTCCAGAAGCTCTTGGCAACGCTCTTTGCGCCGCTTGCGGGGCACACCGCGCACCTGCAGCACCGCCATCACGTTATCCCACACCGAAAGGCTGCGGAAGATGCTCGGCTCCTGCGAAAGGTAGCCGATGCCCATGCGGGCTCGGCGGTACATGGGCTTTCCAGAGATGTCGCGCCCGTCCAGGAGCACTTTGCCGCGATTGGGCCGCACCATGCCCACCACCATGTAGAAGGTCGTGGTCTTGCCAGCGCCGTTGGGCCCCAGCAAACCGACGATCTCGCCTTGGCGGACTTCGACGCTCACGCCGTCGACTACGCGGCGTCCACCGTAGACCTTGACGAGATCGCGCGCCTCGATGGTGCGGACATTTTCTGGCCGTACCGGCGGCAAAACTTGGGCGGAAGTATCAGACTGGTCCTGAAGGGGGTCGGGCGTTTCCATCACGATGGGGAAAGATACCCAATCCCCCGCCGCGATTTGGTACTTTCGCACCCCATCCCATGACGGACGAACCAGCTACACGACAGCCGCAAGGCATTCTGCTTTCCTTTGAAGGCGTGGACGGATCCGGAAAGAGCACCCAGGCGGGCCTTCTGGCCGAGTCCTTGCGTGCCCAAGGCGCCTCCGTGGAGCTCTTGCGGGAGCCTGGCGGGACGGCCCTGGGTGAGGCCTTGCGCGAGGTCCTGCTCTCCCGCTCGCATACGGCCATCTCGCCGGCGGCGGAGCTGCTGCTCTTTTCGGCGGCCCGCACCCAGCTTCTGGAAGAGCGCGTGGCCCCTTTGCTTGCTGCCGGGACGATCGTGATTTTGGACCGCTTCTGCGATTCCACCTTCGCCTACCAAGGCTACGGACGTCGTCTTCCTGAAGACTATCTGGAAGCCCTGGAAACGTGGGTGGTCGGTCCTTTCCAACCAGCTCGCACCTGGCTCTTGGATGCCCCCCTGGAAATCTTGCGGCAGCGCCGCACCGGGCGCGACGAAGCACCCGATCGCCTGGAAAGCGAGGCCGAAAGCTTCCGTCAACGGGTCCGAAACGGCTATTTGGAGCGAGCAAGGCGCTTTCCTCAGCGCATCCGGATCTTGGACGGCACCAAGACCCCAACCGAGCTGCAACAAGAGATCCGCACCGATCTGCTCACATTCTTAAGCGGCAGCGCGACGCAGATGGTATAATCTTCGCATGGCCTTTGTGCATCCCAATCCGGTCCCGGAACATCCTTTACTCGCGCGCTTGGCCGCCCGTTATCCAGAAGCTGTGGTGAGACTGCAGTATCTGGACGGCGAGGAGGTCCTGCACGAGGACGAGGCCGACACGGCCCTCTTCTTCCTAGAAGACGGCTCCCTGGTAGTCGAGCAGGCTGTGGGCCCAGGAGTCCCCCCAAGGGTGCTCAAGCTCCTGACCAACGCCGCCGATTCCGGACAGATCCTGCCGTTTGGGGAGATGGCCCAGGCCTTTGGCAAGCGCACCGCCACCATCCGCTCTAGCGGTGGCAGCACCGTGGTACGGTTGGGCACCGGCATCTTCGAGGAGATCTACCGCGAGTTCCCCGAGATCGCCCGCACCCTGAATCTCAAGCTTGTCGAGCGTCTGCGCGACATGAACCTGCGACTCAAAGATCTTTCGCTGCGCATGGAGCCTCCGGTGGAGCGGCTCTTCTTGGACCGCGACGAGACCCTCGTTACCGCCGGAGAGCCCACTGCGACGCTTTGGCAGTGCGTGGCCGGCCACGTGCGGGAAGTGGATGAGGACGGATCCAGCGAAGAGATCCTGCCCGATTCCGACGGCTTTCTCGACCCTCTCGCCTTTTTCCGTGGGGAACCTTCCCCGCGAACCCTGGAAGCCTCGGCCGGGGCCTTTCTGGTGCGCTGGAACGTCGGCGACCGCGCCGAAGTCTTCCGCTTCTATCCCGAACTCGCCTTGCGGCTGTTGAAGGAATCGACGTGAATTTGGGTTTCAATCTGAGCATGGACATGCGGATGGAGCAACGGCTCACTCCGCAGATGATCCAATCCCTGAAGCTGCTGCAGGTCTCTTCGCTAGAGCTAGAGATGCTCGTCAAGCAGGAGATGGAGCAGAATCCCTGCCTGGAACTGGACGACAGCCCAGAAGAGCGCACCGAAGAACGTACCGAGGAGCCCGACTGGGAGGTCAAGGCCCCTGACGAACTAGACGAAACGCCTGTCGCCTCCACCGAAGAAGCGCGCACCGACATTGATTGGGAGAGCTATTTCGACGACGGTTTCGAGACCGGCATCAATTTCAACGAGGAGCGCCCCGACGAGGACGCTTGGGAAGCCACCCCGGTGCACCAGGCGAGCATGGAGGAATTCCTGCTCGACCAGATCCAGGAAAAGCGCTTCGACCCAGCCCTGCGCCCGGTTTTGGAGTACCTGATCGGCGGCCTCAACGAGAACGGCTTTCTGGAAACCCCCAAGGAAGAGGTCCAGAAGAAGTTCCCCTTCATCGACGACGCGGCTTGGGAAGAGACCCTGAACGTCCTTCAGTACCTCGATCCGCCCGGCATCGGAGCCCGCGACCTACGCGAATCGCTGCAGATCCAACTGCAACGCGCCGGCAAGCGCGACACCCTGGCTTGGCGCATCGTGGCCGAGTGCTTCGGACTTTTGCAGAAGCTCAAGATTCCCACCATCGCCCGCCGCCTGAATTCGTCTCCCGAGGAGATCCAGGCCGCCATCAAGGAAATCGGCTCGCTGGAACCGCGTCCCGGCCGCTCCCTCTCCACCCAGCCTCCAGCGTCCGTCATCCCCGATCTCATTGTCGACCGGGCACCCGACGGCTCCTGGCTGGTGCTGATCAACGACAAGACGGTGCCTTCGCTGCGCGTCTCACGCAGCTACCAGGATCTGATCCGCCGCGGCAGCCACGCCAGCGCCGACGAAAAGAAGTACGTGCGCGATAAGCTCAACTCCGCCTCGTGGCTGGTGCGCTCCATCGAGCAGCGCAAAGGCACCATGCTGCGGGTGATGTACGCCATCATCGAAAGCCAGCCGGAATTTTTCGAGAACGGCCCCGGACATCTCAGACCGCTGGTGCTGCAGACCATCGCCGACAAGGTGAAGATGCACATCTCCACCGTGAGTCGCGTCACCAACGAGAAGTACGTGCAGACCCCGCACGGCGTCTTCGAACTGAAGAGCTTCTTCTCGGCTTCGGTCACTCAGGAGGACGGCACCGAGATCAGCTCCGTGGAGGCGCGCGACGCCATCCAGAAGCTCATCGATGCCGAGGATAGCGAAGCTCCCCTTTCTGACCAGAAGATCGTCGACGAGCTCAAGAAGCACGGCGTGGACGTGGCCCGCCGCACCGTGGCAAAATACCGCGACATGATGGGCATCTTGCCGGCGCGCATGCGCCGCAAGTTCTAGGGGCGCACCACTCGGGACGTTTCGATGCGTCCTGCGGCATGCCAGCGCACCAAGAGCACGCCACGCGCCGCGCTCGGAAGCAAAAGCGCCTGACCACGCGCCAGCGCGCCCAAGTCCCAGGCAGCCAAGGAGCGTCCCGAAGCATCGAAGACCTCCAGGCGACCGGCGCCGAGCTCCGAGAGGGCCATCAATCGCCCGGCAGCATCCAGGCGCCAGGAGCCACGGCGCAAGGCGCTCCTGCTGGCAACTCCCGAAGCGGCGGCCAAGGCATGCAGGTCTGGCACTCCCCAGCCCAGCAAAGAATCGGGACGGGAGGCTTGGCTCGCAGAACTCTTGAGGGAGGCGATCACCTCAGACGGGGTCCAGTCGGGATGGAGTTGGCGCACCAGTACGGCCATGCCTGCCACCAGAGGCGCCGCGAAAGAAGTGCCGGAATAGTCGATGATGCCGTCGGTGTCACTGGCGTCGACGGTCGGGACGGAACAGCCAAAAGCCGCCAGGTCCGGCTTGATGCGGCCGTCGTAGGTGTTGCCGACAGAGCTGAAAGAACAACGCACCAGAGACGTGTCCACGGCTGCCACCGAAAGAATGCCGTCGGCGTCGGCCGGAGCTCCGAGGTTGGGAGCCGGCAAGGAGGCGTCGTTGCCCATGGCGGCCACCACCACTGCGCCGCGGGCGGCAGCACGAGCGGCGGCCACGGATTCTGGGCGCGTCTTGCCGTCGAACTGGCTCCAAGGCAGGTCGCCCACCGAGTCGATGTAGTAGCGGTACCCGAGCGAGATGCTGATCACCCCAGCCCCCGAATCCACAGCGCGATCGATGGCCTCGGCAAGCCAGGTCCCTTCCGAGAGCCGCTCAAAGCTATCCACCTCGGTGCGGTAGAGCAGAAAGTTCGCCGCCGGAACGATGCCCGGGAGCGAATCCCAGTCCGAAGCCAAGACGCCAAGAGTGGCAGAGCCGTGCGAGGTGCGTGCCACGGTATCCCAGGCCGGGGAATATTTTCGGAGATAGTCCCAGGAATCCACCACACCTGAAGTCCGCAGCCGTGCAAGGCCACGGTGGCGAAGACAGAATCCGTCATCAATGACGGCCACCCGCATGCCCTGGCCCGGCCTCTCGCCGTGCGCAGCCAAGGTGTCCCGCACCGCGAGGATGCCCAGGCGCCGATGCATGGCGGAAAGATCCTGTCCGGCGGTGGCAGCGAAGGCGCTGGCCGTGGCGAGCAGCGCTGCCGTCACGAGACCCATGAGTCTATCTTTCACGTCCATGACGGACAAAACTCTATTTCAGAAGATCCACGCGCGAGAAATTCCCGCACGTTTCGTCTACGAGGACGATCTGGTCTTCGCCATCCATGACATCGACCCCAAGGCCCCGACCCACGTCCTGATCATCCCCGTCAAGCCCATCCGCTCCCTTTCCACCATCACCCCCGAAGACGCTCCCATCCTCTCGGCCCTGCTCTTCGCGGCCCAGACGATCGCCAAGGCAGAAAACCTCGGACAAGGATGGCGCCTGGTCACCAATACCGGCCTGTATGCCGGGCAGACCATTCCGCACCTGCACTTTCACCTCCTGGGCGGCCGTCACATGGGCTGGCCCCCGGGCTAAGTGGTCCGCACCCAGGCGCTGGTACTGCGCCGCATTCCCTTTGGCGACACCTCGTGGATCCTCCATGTCTTCACCCGCGAGGAGGGCAAAGTCTCCCTTCTGGCGCGCGGGGCGCGTCGCAGCGGCAGCCCCTTTGCCGGTGCCGTGGAGCTGCTGAGCCTTTCCGAAGTCGTCTACACAGCCAAGACGGGGCGCGAGATCCATCCCTTGTCGCAAGCCTCGCTGCTGCACGGCTGGCCCGTCCTCCGAACCGAGCTGCCCATCCTAGCCTGCGCCCTGGCCGGCATGGAATCACTTGAGGCGCTGCTTCCCGATCCGTTGCCCCACGAGATCCTGTTCGAACGCGCCGTCACCTTCCTCGCAAGCCTAGAATCAGGACATCCAGCGGCCCTGTGCTTGGCACGTCTCCTGTCGGTGCTCAGCCAGGAGTTGGGCCTTTCGCCACGACTGGAAAGCTGCGCCCGCTGCGGATCCGCCGAGCTCACGGCGGCACCGCTCCATGTCGCGTCCCTGGGAGGAGTCGTCTGCGAGGCCTGCGCTCCGGAATTGCGCGGCGAGCGTCTGGATCCGGAGCTCTTCGAGGCCTTGCAGAAATTGGCCCGAGGCACGCGGCCCCGGGACTACTCCGTCACTCTCCAGCGCTTGAGCGAAGCGTTCCTCTACGACCACCTGCTGCGGCACACGCCCCGCACTCCGCGGCTGGAGGCGCGCGCGCTGTGGGACGAGGTGCGCCCGTGAGAACGCGCCTAGCTCCCACCCCGTCGGGCTACGCCCACATCGGGAACGCCGCCAATTTCGTGCTCTGCTGGCTTTTCGCGCGGGCCCAAGGAGGCGAAGTGGTGCTGCGCATCGAGAACGTCGACCGCGCTCGCGCTCGACCAGAATTTGTCAATTCGCTCTTTGCGGACCTTGCTTGGCTAGGGCTGGACTGGGATCTTGGGCCGGCCGGTCCCGAGGATCATGAAAGCCCATACGTCCAATCTTCCTCCATGCGCCAGGCCCGCTACCGCGAGATTCTAGAGGACTGGAAGACCAGAGAGCTCTGCTACCCCTGCAGCTGCACCCGCCGCGACCTAGCCCTGGCCGCCCCCCAAGTGCAGCACTTGGCCGAGATCTCTGGCTTCGGACGTCCCTATCCGGGCACGTGCCGTCATCGCCACCCTGGTGAAGCCGGGCCGCACGACGCCTGGCGGCTGCGTCTGCCCCAAAAGCCTGATGCCTTTGATGATCTGTGGCAAGAAAGACAAGAATTGTCTGATCTGCGGGAATGCGGAGATCCCGTAATAGCCCGTGCCGACGGCTGCTTCGCCTACCACCTCGCCGTGTGCGCCGACGACATTGACCAAGGCATCACCCATGTGCTGCGCGGCGAGGACCTGCTCCCCTGGTCCCACCTGCACCGCCACATCTTCGGCCTGCTGGATGGGACGCCACCGGCCTTCGGACATCATCCCTTGCTCGGAGACGCTCACGGCAGGCGCCTTTCCAAGAGCGCTGGCGCCGAATCGCTTGCAGCAATGCGACGCTCCGGAATCCGTCCCGAAGAGGTGTTGGGACGCCTCTTGCCGGTACTGCATCCCGAAATGAAGTGGTGCGAAGATGCCATTTCCCTGTCCGAACTCCTTTCGCTGGGAGCCCCATTCCCCGCCAATGGCCGCATGAAGCCCAGCGTTTCCCGGGAGAGTACAAAGCCTTCACAAAGGGCAGGCGCGACGGCGGACGGCGATTAGATTCCTCTCAAGCCACACCGGAGGAATGATGGGACAACTGACGGGACGGACGGCACGAACCACCAGCGAAGGCCGAACGTGAATCCGTGGAGAAAAGCTCTAGCGCTTTTCTTGGGACTCGCCACATTTGCGGTCGGGCGTTCCGTGCTGCGCGCTGGCCTCGTCGACGTGCAGCTCGAAAGCGGGTCGCAGTCGCGCATGGACCCCGGTTGGGCACCTTTGGACGAATCTCGCATGGGCGAATGCGACGCCGTCAAGGACTGCTGGGAAGAGCACGAGACCTGGACGCCAGGCAGGACCTGGGTTCTGGGAGCCGGCGTATTCATAAATGACAATTTCCGTCTCGGCATTCGCTGGGCCACCGTGACGGCCCACGGAGCTACCCCGGCGCCATTTGACTCCTCGGTGATCTCTCTGGAGGTCGCCGGCTTCTCGCAGCCCCGCGGACCGCTCTCGGCAAGCTTTGCGCTGCGCGCCGGCATGGCTCCCGGCTTTCCCAATCGCGACCCACCAAAATTCTATCCGCCCTTTGGCTTTCCCCTGCCCGCACGCGTGTATGGAGTCGCCGTGGGAGCGCGCTGGATTGCCTCTCCCCATGTGGCCGTCGACGCCGATCTGGCTTCTGTCGAACTATGGGCGTGCAACAGCATCAACATTTGGCACTTTTCCTGGCTTACACCCAGGGTATCAGTTCTCTTCTGAAGGAGTTGTCATGAGGTCGCTGCTTCCGTTCGTCCTAACCGTCGTCGTCGCCGCCGAGGCCGGACGCGAAGCGATCTACACAGCCACCAAGAGCGAGGTCTCACAGACGCTGGTGATGAAGCGAGTCACCTCCACCCAGGTGGAATTCAAGCTCCAAAGCAGCAATCCCAAGGCCACCTGCAAAGACGAGCTCTCCGGAGAAGCGACCCAGAATCCGCTTTCCCATCCCGGTGCAAAATCCACTCCGGGAGAGTTCGCAGCCGAAGAGTATGTCTACAAGAAAGGCAAATGCCAGGTCACCTTCCGCGTGGACATGGAATCGGCCACCATGGTCAAGGTGCTCTCCGCCTGCCCTGAGCACAAGAAGCCTAAGTGCCCTTTGGAGATCCCCGCCGTACTGCATCTGAAGCACTGAGGACAGGCGCCCCGGGGCGCTAAAAAATTTTACACTTTTTTGTCGGGGAGACTTGACTTCCGCACGTCTTGGGCTCATCTTGTGGGTCCCACAATCCGCGCAGAGGTTCCATGAACCCCAATATCGTCTGGAAGGAAGGCATGCCCCTCCTTCCTCATCATTTCCAGCGTGCCCAGGAGGCAACGCTGATGCGGCTGCACGCCCACTGCGGCGAGCCGTCCTCGCGAGGCTATGGCTTTTCGGAGCTTTCCTTTGATGAGGAGCTGCTTGCCAACTCTGGGCAACTTGCGCTCCGCAAGTGCCGTGGCATTTTTCCCGAAGGCACAACTTTCGACGTCTCGTGGCTGCCCCACACGCCAATACAACCGATTCCAGAAGATCTCGGAGTACGCCGCGAGCGCATTACCGTCTTCGTGGCCATGCCCAGCGGCAGCGACGGTGCGCCTAGATTCGGCGAAGATGCCAAGGCCCCCTTCTTTGAGAGCTTCCGCAGTTATGCCGACCTCACCAACGGAAGCGACCCTCGCGAAGTCGGCGTGGCTGTCCCCAATCTTTCGCTGCGCTTGGAGGACGCCGGAGAGGGATTCCTAGGCATGGCGGCAGCGCAAATCGTCCGTGCTCTAAACGGACGTCTCGCGCTAGCCGAGGACTTCATTCCGACGCTCCTGAACATCCACGCCTGGCCGCCGCTGGTGACAGAACTCTCTCGGCTGTGCGATGTCGTCGCGATGCGACTCTCGGAACTTTCTCGACAGAATCCGTCATCAAATGCCGAGATCGAGCGGCTACACCTGGCCATCGGAAGCGCCCGCCTAGAACATCTCCGCGGATGCCAGGAAATTCACCCCGAACGCTTGTACAGCGAACTTCTTTCCCTGGTGGCAGGCCTTGCCGCCCTGCGCGGGCAGTCTCCGCCACGAATTGCCTATCGCCACGCCGCCACCTCCTCGTGCCTCCGAGAGCTTGGATCGCATCTGCGTCAGCTGCTTTGCCAAGTTCCAAGCCGCAAGACCTCGACGCGGGAGATGCGACGCGAAGGCCAGGCACTTTTCATCGCCAGCCTCGGCGCAGAAGTCTTCGACGGCACGCGTCGACTCATCTTGGCCATCCGCTCCGGGATGGCACCGGAGAAATTGTCAGAAATCGTCCTCCGGCAAGCCAAGGCAGCTCCGCGCTCAAGACTCCAAGCCATCATCCAAAGCGCCTTGCGTGGCATTGAACTGCGAAAGTGCGCCACGCAGGTGGACGGTGCCGATTCGGCCAGTGCTTGCTTTGAGCTGCTCCCCGACGCATCCCTCTGGCCAAGACTTCAGGAAGAGGGAGAACTCGCCGTCTACGTCCCGACCGGCCTCGAGGTCGAATCCATCGAACTCATGACGGAGGAGGCATAGATGGCAGAGCTATGGGAAGGAGCCAAGGCCCTGATCCGACAGGGCCTAGATCTGAAATCGCAGGACGACGCGCCCCGCCTGCAGGCTCAACTCCTGCGCAGCCTGGCAGCCTTCGACACCGCCAGCCACGCCGCAGGATGTTCGAGCGCCATGATCGAGGACGCGCGTTACGCCCTGTGCGCATGGCTTGACGAGCGCATCTTCCGCGACTCCCCGCTCTCCATCGCCTGGCTCGAGTGGTCACTAGTCATGCGGGAGTTCCAGGACGCCGCCGCCGGCAGCGGCTTCTTTGAACGGCTCGAAAGGCTGCGCCGAAACCCACTCCAGAAGCCGGTCCTCGAAGTCTATCTCGGCTGCCTGCTCTTGGGATTTCAGGGAAGATTCAGTCTGGAAGAACCCGCGACCTTGGCTTGCCTGATCGACGAGATCTCGCCCGATGCGGCCAAGGCCCCAGGCTTTCAGGCCCGAGAACGCACAACAGGAGAACGGCTTCCAGCGCCGCGTTCAAGCCTACCGAAGCGACTGGCGATCGTTGCGCCAGCCTTGGCCATTTTCCTCTACCTCGTCCTAGCCTTCTTGGCCCAGCATTCCCACTGAGTCCTAATGAAACGTCGTCCACCTCCCTGGTTTTGGTTCCTTCTGGTCTGGCTCCTGTGCGGCACCGTGGCGCTTATCGTCGGGCTGCATCGCGATAGCAGCTGGAGAACACCCCACACTTTGGTGCTTGCCATCTATCTGATCGCAGGGCTTGGCATCGCCCTCCTGCTGTGGCAGAAGCGTCGCATTGCACTCTTGGCCAAGGGTGGACAGAAAAATGCCACCGAGCATTTCGAAGAAGCCTGGAGGACCTCTTTCCGAGCCGATATCCGCCGGCTCTCGGAACTCGACGCCGGCACCCCCTTTCAGAAACGTCCCATCCATTGGGTGCTTGCGGAAAATCCAGAGGCGGCCGCATCATACCTTGAGGCTGGAGGCGCAAGCGAACTGACCCGCAGTCGCAGACACGAATTGTCGGGAGAACTCTCCGGCTTTGCAAGTTGGCACGTCGTCGCCAGCGCGATCTTTCTAACGCTTCGGACGCCGCCAAACTTTCAGGACACAGCATCAATGGAGCGCTTGACGTTGCTGCTCCAGACGCTTCGGGAACTGGGGGCACGCGAGCCCGTGGCAAGCGTCGTGGTGTTCCTGCCCCTCTTTGAAAATGCCGAGCAAACCGAAACACGGCACAAGGCGCTGATCGCCCTGGCCGAGACGTCGCAGATGGAGTTTCCCATCCACCTGCTTTTTGAAGCTTCTAAAGCGCTTCCCGGTGGCGAGACGTTCTTCCGATCCCTGAATTCCTCAGGCATCCGGAAATTCCCCGCGGTCCGCATCGCGGCGGCGCGCCAGGAGCACCTTCCCGAGGTCTTCGAGGAAGCCTGGCAATTTCTGGAACTAGACCTGGAAGCGAACGCGCGCGCCATTTGGCTCCAAGCCTGGCGACAGCGCGGAAGCGCCGATGACATCTTTGCCTTCCTCGACCGGCTGGCATCCCTGAAAGACAGCATCCAATCCATGACAGAAAGCGTCTGCGGACGCTTCGTGGGCAGCGCCATCCCTTTCGCACGTTCCCTGGCCGTTGTCACCTCCACGACAGAGCCCCACCATCATCACCCAGGCGTGGTGGAGTTTGACGAAGGGCCACTGGCGATAGAGACAGAAAACGGTGAAATAAATCAGGATCCGCTTTGGGAAGATTATTGGCGGCACCTAGAGACCGAACCACTTCTGGCCCGCCCCTCGGCAGCCTCACAATCGCGCACTTCGCGTCTCACCGTGGGACTTTGGGCCATCTCACTGCTTGTTTCAGTCTTCATCACTTTGTTTGCGCTCCATGGCTTTGCCAAAGGCGCAAGCATGGACACAGCCTGGAAAATCCGGCTGGAAAAAGCGCAAAGCGTCGAGTGGCGCGACAGCGCATCCATCCGCAAAAATCTCCCCGTTCAGGACGAACTCAGAGCATTGCGACAGGAGATCCGGGAAGGAAGGCCCTGGTTGCTGGCACCAGGATTCTACCGCGACGGAATGCGCCTTTCCTTGGTGGAAGCACGTCTCGAGTTCATGGACAGCAGCCTGGCCGCGCAGGCCTTTGCCTGGCAGGAACGACGCCTGCGGAGCGAGACGCAGTCCGTGCGCGACTCCCTCTCGGACACCCGCAACCTCTACGGCACACTGAAAGCGTACCTACTGCTCAGCGCCGAAGGTTGGCGCCAAGGGCAAAGCAAGGAAGGTCTCAAAGGACTTTCTGAAACCTGCCAGAAAACCTGGAGCACCTTTCTAGGAGGCGATCGCACTCCACTTTCGCCTGCTGAACGGAGCACACTCGAAGCCATCGCGCAGGATTTCGCAGAATCTGTCCAAAAAGACAGATACCTGCTGCTTGGCAAGGCAGACAGCGGCTTGGTGGAACGAGCCCGCGATCTCCTGCGCAGCTCGCGCAACCAATCCGGAAACTACGCGCGCCTGCTTTCCGCCGCCGATGCGCTGCCCGACCTCACACAAGATTCCCTGGGCTTGCCAGCACAAGAGCTTGCGTGCGAAGGGCTAACGATCCCGCGCGCCTTCACACGACGTGGCTACCTCCAGGCCATCGCGCCGACGCTAGAGGAAATGGGGCGTGGTGGTGCCGACTGGGTGCTTGGCGGCATCCCCGGCCCTAAGACAGGGACCTCGGCGTCCCAAGAGATGCTGCGGGAACTGCGCCGGCGTTACTTCCAGGACTACGGAATTTCCTGGCACAAGGCGCTGCAAGGCACCACTTGCCGTCTGCCCACCGAAAGCCAGCGCATCGCCACAGCTCTCGCCACATTGGGAGCGGCCTACGATCCGCGCGCGCCGCGGGGTCTTGCAGCACTCTTGCGACGCGTCACAGAAGAAACCGACCTTAGCGCTCCGTCGACCACCCCACCGCTTCCCGCCCAGGGGGCGGCTCTGCTTGCCAAAGCCAAGAGCGCGGCCGAAGCTACCGGTGTGATCAAGGACGATTCCCTGGTCGTCGCCCTGCAGGAAAGCTTCGCAGCCGTCCGCGGCCTGGCAACCCTGTGTGGGAAAGGAGGCTTTGATACCTACTTCAAAGATCTCGCAGCGCTTTCCGCGAGCTTCTCGCAAGGAATGGCGGGCGACAAGGCCCTAACCTTCGCCAAGGAAGTCTCCGAGGAAGATGCTCGCAATCCGCTGATCCACGCCCGCAACGAGGCGCGCTCCCTGGAAGGGCAGCTTCCGCCCGATCAACGCCCTTGGTTCGACCGCATCGCCCTGCAGCCGCTCCAGCAGCTTTCCGAACATGTTGGCCCCGAGGCCAAGGAGCGCCTGGGATCGCTCTACCGCGCCAAGGTCCTAAGCCCTTGGCAGAATCTGTCCAAAGGCGCCTACCCCTTTGACTCGTATGGGCAGAGCGACGCCTCGATCAGCGAACTGGATGCCTTCCTGAACCCTCGCACCGGTACCCTGGACACCTTCTTGCAGGAAGCCGGGGAAGCCTTGGCCGGCCGTGCTTCCGGCACGGCACCGACACGCGCCGCCCTGGAGGGGATCCGCAAGCTCCAGCGCTTGCAGGCCTTCTTCTACGGAGCCGGAGCCGGCACCTGGAAAGGCGTACAGGTCACCGCCACGCTGCACGCCGACCCGCGCGCCAAGACCAGCCTAAGGGTGGGCTCTCAGGTGATTGACATGCCGGCAGGAAACGGCGAAAAGCGGATGAGCTTCCGCTGGCCTCTGCCGGGAACAAGCGGCGCCCATGTCCAGGCCACGGCGGCCACCGGAGCCTTTGAAGAGCACAAGGACGGAGAATGGGCCTTGCTCAAGCTCTTGGAATCCCACGTCACGGCGAGTTCTTCCGGAGGTATCGAAGCCGTCTGGAGCTTTTCCGACCGCAGTTGCGTTATCGACATCCCGGTGTCCTTGCGACTGGATGCCTCAGGAAATCCCTTCCGGGAGAAGAACTTCTTCCAAGTCGAACTTCCCTCCGAACTCTTCCGATAAGCGACATACCAATGCCTTCCGAATTTCGCCCCGAACCCTCCGAGCTCCAGGCACAACTGACAGCGCCCATCGCGCCCGACGATCCCGTGGGCTGCGACCCGCGCGATTCCAGTCTCTACGAGGCCATTCGCTCCGAAGCCTCAAAAACCAGTGACAAAAATTGGCAACTCATCCTGGAAAGCAGCCACGAGATTCTGACCCGGCAGGGCAAGGATCTCGTGGCGCTCGGCTACCTGCTGCAGGCCGCTGCCATCCGCCATGGCTGGAGCGCGGCCGCCGCCGTGGCCCAGGGTTACGCCACCTTGCTACGCACCTATGGAGATGCCTTGCACCCCAGGCGAGAACGGGCCCATCGCAACGCCCTGCTGTGGCTCGGGGAAGAGCGCGTAACGGGAAGCTTCGAGCGAATTCCCGCCACCGCCGCCGACCTCGCAGCGCTTGGGGAGATGGACACAGCGCTCTCCGAGATGGAATCTCTGGTGCGAGAAGCCATGCCGGACGCAGCCGCCAAGATCGCCGGGCTGCGACGCGTGGTGGCCAACAAGAAGGCCTCCTTGCGCTCTCCCGAAGCACCAGCAGCAACGATCCAGGAAACGCCGAAGCCAGAGACTGAGCCCCATGCGGCGCCCACGGAAGCGCTATCCAAAGGGGATCTGGGGAAGCTGCTCCAAAAGACGGCCCTGGGCTGGATCTCCCTGGATCCAGAAAGTCCCGTGGGCTACAAGCTCTTGCGCACCTTGCGCTGGCAGGAGATCACGGCCCCACCCCGCAGCGCAAGCCTGACTCCCCCTCACCCGCGCCGCATCGCCGCCCTGGAGGAACTCCACGGGCGACGCGCCTGGGACGAGATCCTTTCGCGCAGCGAGACGGCCTTCACTGAGCCGGGACTGCAATTCTGGCTGGACCTGCAGTACCACGTCGTAGCGGCCCTCTCGGGGCGAGGCTTCGAAGGCTGCGCGGAGGCTGTACAGATGGAGCTGAAAGCGCTTCTCGTCCGGGTGCCGCAACTGCCAGAATTGACATTTTCTGACGGCACTCCGCTTGCTACCCCGGTCACCCGGGGCTGGCTCGACGAGCTGTGCCGGGAAGCGCCACGGGAAGCGCCCGTGTCAGCGGCTTTTCGCGAGGACGATCTCGAAAGTGATCTGATCGCCGCCAAAGAGCTGGCGTCCACAGGGGCTGTGGCACAGGCGCTGGAGCTCCTGCAGGGCGGAATTCCGTTCGGGGACCTGCGCCACCGGACGCTCCGGCAGTTGGCCATCGCGAAGTTCGCACTCCTCCACGGAAAGCTCCGTCCGGCCCTGCACCTGGGGCAGGAGCTCGCCGAACGCTGCTTTCGCCTAAAGCTTCTCGAGTGGGACCCTTCACTTGCGACGGAAATTGTCGAGCACCAGCTGCGCGCCCTGGGTGCGGCCATCGCAAACGGACTGGGCGACCCCTTGGAATGGACCCGCGAACGCGAACTCCTTGCGGCGCGCTTCGCGCCGGAAAATCCGGCCCTTTTCGCACGCCTCGAATTCTGAACCCATCCACCAACAACCCACGAACGGAAGAACCCATGGCAGGCAGCAGTTTCCAGAACGAGATTCCATCGGCCCGCGTCAATATCCAGCTAAGCGTCGACAAGGGGGGAGCCCAGAAGAAGACGGAACTTCCTCTCAAGCTCCTGGTCCTAGGAGACTTCACTCGCAAAAGCGACGGTGGTCACATCGCCGAGCGGGAGAAGATCAGCATCGACAAGGAGAACTTCGACCAGGTGATGGAGGCACTCGACCTGCACGTCTCAGCCGCAGTGCCAAACCGCCTGGATGAGGAAGGTGGAGATCTCCCCGTAAACCTTGCCATCCGGGGCATAAAGTCCTTCGACCCTTCCGAGATCGTACGCCAGGTGCCAGCGCTTTCGCGGCTGATGGCGGCCCGCAACCTCATCAAAGACTTGGGATCCAACTTGCTGGACAACCGAGAGTTCCGCAAGCGCCTAGAAGCGGTACTTTCCGACCGCGCCGCCGTGGACGCGATTCTCGCCGAACTCGATGCCGCCGCCCCCGAGAAGAAGGACTGACCATGAGCCAGGAAAAGAGCCTCCAGTACATCTACGAGACCATGAACCTCGAGCTTCCCAGCCAAGAGGTGGACCTTCGCGACTACGCCGACGTCTCCTCGCTCTTCGAGCACGAGACCGGCGAACGCATCGGCGCCGGACTTCGCGTCTTCCTGAAGAGCGTGGTGGCAAGCGATGCCCGCCTCGAGAAGATCGACCGCGCCGCCATCGACACGCTGGTGGCCTACATCGATCGCCGCATCAGCCTGCAACTCGACGAGATCATCCACAGCCAGCCCTTCCAGGAGCTTGAGTCCCAGTGGCGGCAGTTGCGCTTCCTGGTGGACCGCGTCGACTTCCGAAAGAACGTCAAACTCGAGATCCTCGACGCCTCCAAGGAGGAACTGCAAGAAGACTTTGAAGATTCTCCAGAAATTGTCCAGAGCGGCCTCTACAAGCATGTCTACGTGGACGAGTACGACACCCCTGGCGGCGAGCCCTACGCGGCCCTAGTTTCGAGCTACGAATTTGGCTCCGGGGCCCGCGACATCTCGCTCCTGGGGGATATCTCGCATGTAGCAGCCTCGGCCCACTGCCCCTTCCTCGGATCGGTGGGCGCAAGCTTCTTCGGCAAGGCCTCCATCCAGGAACTGCCTCGCATCGACGACCTGGAGAACTATCTGGACCGCGCCGAGTACATCAAGTGGCGCGGCTTCCGCGACAGCCAGGATGCCCGCTACGTGGGCCTGGTGCTGCCGCGTTTCTTACTTCGACTGCCCTACGACCCGGAGTCGAATCCTGTCCAGGACTTCCGCTACAGCGAGTCGGTGACGGGCGAGGACCACGAGAAGTATCTCTGGGGCAACGCCTCCTTCGCCTTCGCCGCCAACATGGCGCGTTCCTTCGTGGAGAACGGCTGGTGCGTACAGATCCGCGGTCCCGAGTCGGGCGGCCGCGTCGAGGACCTGCCCATCCACACCTTTGATGTCGGCAAGGGCACCCAGGCCAAGATCCCCACCGAGATCCTGGTCCCCGAGACGCGCGAGTTCGAGTTCGCGGCCCAAGGATTCATCCCCTTGAGCCACTACAAGAACCGCGACTACGCCTGCTTCTTCTCGGCCAACTCGGCACGCCGCCCCGAACTCTACGACGACGACGCGGCCACCGCCAACGAGCGCATCAATTCCCGGCTTCCCTACATCTTCCTCACGGCTCGCCTAGCGCACTACCTCAAGGTGCTGCAGCGCGAGAGCATCGGCGCCACCAAGAGCGCCGCGGTGCTGGAGCAGGAGCTCAACAAGTGGATCAAGGGCCTGGTCACCGAGATGAAGAACCCGGGCCCCGAGCTCGCGGCGACCCATCCGCTGAGCTACGGGCAGGTGAGCGTGACAGAAAACCCCGACAACCCGGGATTCTTCCGTGTGTCACTTTCTGTCATACCGCACTTCCAGGTCGAAGGAATCGACGTCAGCCTATCGCTGGTGTCCCAGATGCCGCAAGGCAAGTAACCCACACGAAAAGGAGAGAAGATGGCAATCCCCGCATACATGCTGATCGACGGAATCCCGGGTTCCGTCAGCGTCGCCGGCCGCGAAGGCTCGGTCGAGGTGCTCGAGTTCAACCACAAGGTCTACCTGCCCACCGACCGCGACGACGGCTCGATCACGGGCACACGCAAGCACGAGGCCATGGTGGTCCACAAGGCCTTCGACAAGTCCTCGGCGCTGCTCTACAAGAAGGTCTGCACCGGAGAGACGATCCCCAAGATCGAGGTGCAGTGGTTCGAGATTACCGACCAAGGAGAGGAGAAGCTCTACTACCGCCAGGAACTGCAGAACTGCAAGATCGCCTCGGTGCGCTCCTACATGCACAATGTCAAGGACCGCACCAAGGAGCAGTTCGTCCACCAGGAGGAGGTCACCATCCGCTACGAGAAGATCGCCTGGACCTTCCTGGACGGCAACCTGCTGCACGCCGACGAATGGAACAGCCGGTGATCAACCTGCGACCGGCCGCAAGGCCGGTCTGTTTCGGCCGCGAGGGGTTTCTCGAACGACTCTTGGGGTTCTTTTCCGACGGCACCCCGTTTTCCGAAGTCGCACAGGAGAAGCGGTGCGCCCGAAGCATCGCCGACCAGGTGCAGAGGATCCTATCGGCTTCTCACGAGTTTCCGCTGGCAGGAACCGGACATCGCATCGTCGCAGCCGCAAGGGAAAACCTGGAGGCCGCACTTTGCCGCCACGAACCACGGCTGGAGCGCTGTCGGGTGGCAAGCTCCGATGCCGGGCGGGAAGGGCTGCGGATCCACGCCACCCTGCGCGGCGGAGAGCGCCTGACGCTTGTCGCCCAGAGGCTTGCTCATGGACAGATTTTGGTAAAGATCGCGGAGTAGCCCGTGCCGGACCTCAAGCACCACTTTGACAGCGAGATGCGGGAGCTCCAAAGGGCCGGAGCCCGCTTCGCCAAGGAGCACCCCGACGCCGCGCGGCGCTTGTCTCTGGAGGAGGGCGAGGATTGCGACCCCCATGTCGAGCAACTTTTGGAAGGCTTTGCCTTTCTGACGGCGCGCATCCGCCAGAGTCTCGATAATGAGGAAGACGGCCTGGCAAGCCACCTCCTGAATCTGGTAGCTCCGGGAATCGATGCGCCACTTCCTTCTGTGGCTCAGGTGGAATTTTGCCCCCGTCCGGCAGAGTTTTCGCAAGTCTTGGAGCTCACGCATGGGCATTTCGTAGACTCCTCCCCGGTTCCTGGACTCCAGCGCGCCTGTCACTTTTCACTGATGCAAGATCTGACCCTGGCACCGATCGCGCTGGTGGAGGCAAGCCTTTCGGAGGATTCTGGCACCGTACTGAAGCTCGCTCTAGAGCACTGGGGAAAGCCCCCGTTTGCACACTGGCCCGATCCGCTGCCCGTCTTTCTACATGGCGATCCGGCGGCGACCTGGGCCATGCGGCACTGGCTCCTGCGCAAGGCAGACCATCCGATTCTTGAGGTCGATGGAATCCCCTCGCCTGGTGTGAATGTGCGACTGGAGACGTTGGAATCAGTATCCGCTGGAATCGGCGCGGAACCGGCCCTCAGGACACTATGCGCCTTTCTCAACAATGAAGACAGTTTCCGGTACTTCACGATCCGGGGACTTTCCAGGATTCAGGCGCGTGCTGGGGAACGACATTGCCTACGGATAGGCTCTGCAGAAGCCTTTCCACGCGCCTGGGCGCAAGAGGTGGGAACGGAGATGTTCCGGCTTCACACCGTCCCAGTGGTGAACGCTTTTCCCGAGAACTGCGAACCAGTGGTCATGGACCTTACCCAGTTGGAATACCCGCTGGTGGCGCGAACAGGAGCGGACCTGGAGATTCTTGAGGTGCTGGAAGTGACGGGAAGCCGAAACGACGGCACGCGCCGGAACTACCGTCCTTTTGGCGCGCCACGTCCGCGCCGCTTCGAGGAACACGAGCCGTTCTATGAGATTGTCAAAAACCGTCATCGCAGTAGAAATTCAGCATCCCTGGTGGTAGGAGACCTCGGCTCCGAGATGCCGGAACCGGAGACACTTTCGGTGCGGGCACTCTGCTGCGACGGCGAACTTCCTCGGCATTTTCTTCAAGCCGCCGACCTGAACGTCCCGGATGCGCGGCTTCCCGCCAGCTTGGAGGTGCGCGGCCTGACCCGTCCCTCGTCTCTACTGCGGCCTCCCGACCAAGGCTCTGACCGCTGGCGCTTGCTGGGGCATTTCCGCAGTTCACTCGGCGCGCTGCTTGAACCCGGACGACTGCAAGGGCTCCTGCACCTGATGCACTGGGACGAACGAGAGTCCCGACGTCGCCTAATCAACGGCATTGCGGACGTCACTTTCCAACGGCGGCACCGGATTACCCGAGGCGTAGCCTTCCCGGAAACCGAGATCACCATCAGCCTTCGGGACGAGGCGTGCGATGTCCGCAGTTGGGACCGTTTGGGGCAATTGGACGTGCTGGCGCGGCGGCTTTGGGAGCTCTTTGACGAAGCGGCACCGCTGGGAAGCGCGCTGCGGTTGCGCCTCCTGATCGAGCCTTCGGGCGTGGTGTTGGAGCACCCGTGGCCTTAGCAAACGAACTCTTGCGACAGAAATTGGTAAACCATCCGGGCCGTTTCGGCTTCGCGCAGTGGGTCCGCTTATGGCTGCGATCCAGCGTCCACCTTGGCAAAGGCCGGCGTTGGGAAGGCCTAGCAAGTTTGCTGGAGGTCCGTCCTACCGGAAGTCTCAGATTCGCCGCCAGTGATCTCGAACGCTGCGAGGTAGACGCCGCGGGGAGAGCCCGCCTTTGGGTGAACTTCATGGGGCTGCGTGGGCCGAATTCTCCGCTCTCCCCCCAGATGCTCGATGGCTTGGAGCGCGGGCGAGAGACGCATGTCGTCCTAGAAGGCTTCCTCGGCATCTTCGACGGGCGCATCTACGCCCTCTACGCCCAAACCTTACTGCACCGCCTCCTAGGCCTACGCGCCGAGATGCGCGATCCGCTGCCGAGGCAACTTGAGAGTCTGCGGGGCCCCAGCGGGATCTCGCGCAAGCGGCTCGAGCAGGTCCTCATGCGAGAGCTGGGGATCTCCCGAGTCGAGGTCTCGGATCGCGTGATTGAATGGCTTCCCGTGCCGACAGCGCGCCTGGGGCATATCGCCTTGGACGGTTCGTCCGTCTTAGGATCACACGTGGCCATTGGAGGAAATCGCCTGGAGATCCGGCTTGGCCCGGTGGACTCTTGCCAAGGCCAGAAAATCTCCCGAGACCGTGAAGGCTTTGCGGCAAGGCTTGCGGACGTCTTTTCCAAACACCTCGACATGCCGCGTCCTTGGCACGCCGAACTTTCGCTGCCAGCATCTCTCGATCCTTTTGACGGAAACTGTCTCAACCTTTCCACCCCTCCTCGCTTGGGCCGCACAGCTTGGCTCGGAAGGCTTGGCGCCCCCCCAATCACCATGGTCTTTGCGGGATGAACATCCTCCGCCATGGCCTAGCCATTTTCGTTATGGCGCTACTTGTAGGCTGCGGGCCAGCCACCTTCAGCGGAGACGGCACACGCCTCAGCTACGCCCGTGCCGAGGGAAGGAATCTGCGACAAGTTCTTTCCGGTGGTCGCGAGATTGACGTGACAGAACTACGCAACACTGTCGACACCTACCTCGGGAAGCCCTATTTGTGGGGCGGCGAAGGCGTCGGAGGGATCGACTGCTCGGCATTCACCCAACAGGTGTGTCGCAAAGCCCTGGGAATTGAGCTACCGCGCACAGCGGCCCTGCAAGGACGGCAAGGCGTGCGCATTTTCAAGTACGGCCTGATGCCCGGCGACCTCGTTTTCTTCGGAGCCTCGGAGGACAGCATTGAGCACGTGGGCATCTACATGGGCGAGAACCGCTTCGTCAACGCCACCGTCTCGGCAGGCGTGAAGTACTCGAACCTCGACGAGTTCTTCTGGCGGACACGCTACCAGTTTGCCCGGCGCCTGCCACCTCCCGAGCCGCGCTAGAAGTTCGCGATGGCCTGCAACTGCACCGGCCCGAAACGGCTCATGCTGGACGGAAGATTGGGGTTCGTAGGATCTGTCGAGACACTCGCGACGTAGTAGGACATGCTTCCCTGCAGCAAAAAATTGTCCGTGTGGATTCCCAGGCCGAGCGAATAGCCCCATAGTTCTCGCAGGTTATAGCTGCTGGTTCCCACCGTGGCGTGATAGAAGTCGGCATCCGTAAGGCTTCCCGTCACAAAGATTCCATCACTCACGCCGTAGAGGAGTGTGGCGCGAAACGGTGCGCGATCCTCTCCCGGATGCGTCCACCCCCGATGGGATGCATCCCAAGGAGAGGCGTAACTTGCAAGAACATTCCCTTCAAGCTGCTGCGTGGTGACCCAGAAATCCTTCTCCGAGCCAGGCAGCCGGATCGTGGTCAGCAGCCGCCCTTCGCCCTGCTTGGGAAGGATGCCCAATTGATACTCCAGCGGCGAGACCTGCCCCGGCCCCTTGCTGCGCACCGGCACGGTGGAAAGGCATCCCGTCAGGTAGAAGGTGCTTTTCGCGCCACCCACGAAGCTGACATCGTAATCCAGCCCGATGGTGAAGTCTTCCAGTGCGCCATAGCGGGCCGACCCATGTAAAATCCACTGATCCGCTGCGCCCTCCTGCGAAAAGCGATAGAGACTGTCCTCAATGTCGTACTGGCTCACCTGCAGTTGCCGATCAAAGAATCCGTTCCAGTTGCCCGCCACCTCGCCGGCCGCCGGCGCATGGCCACCTCCGAGAAAGCCGAGGTAACCGATAGCCGTCCAGGTCTCGGGCTTGCCAATGCGGGTGAAGATCGGATAGGGATGGATCGAAGCGTCTTGATGGATGACCAAAGCTCCCATGCGCACCTCGGTGTGAACCCAATCGAACCCTAATGCCAAATTTTGCTGCGAAGAACCGGCGCTACCGGCAGGGCCGACCAGCGTATCAGAAAATCCGACCCAACCTTGCAGGTAGGAAGAGAAGCCGTAACCCAAGCTTATTCCGTAGCCATGCACCTCCAAGGTATCCTGGTAAACAGTATGCCAATACCCCTGAAAGCTTCCCTGATCCTCCTTGAGCAGCGGTCCGTAGTAGTAGGCAAGCGAGGCGGTGCGATCATCCAGGAAGATCTTCCCCCCCTGCCCCATGTAGTGCAGGAAGAAGTCGTTGTAGATCACCTGGGGATTACCGCTGTCGAACCCGGCGCTGGACAGACCATCCTTCTTGGCATACCACATGTTGCCACTGCCCACGTTAAGATCGAACAAGCAACCTTCCGCGGGATGGATGGCAAGCCGCAAGCCGGGAAAGCCGTAGGTGTAGGCGTTGCTGTCGTCCACCGAGCGGGAATTGTAGCGCACGGGAAGTTCCAGACTCCAGCTGCCCGGATGCCCGACCCGCAACCGGACCATGGAACTGTCGGTGTAGATCCCTTGCTGCTTGTTGAGCTTGGTATCCAGCCGCACAAAGGGCGCCGTGATGTAGCCCAGGGTATAGGAATCATCCAACGTTTGCGCCGAAACGAGGGCAAAGGTAGCCAGTATGATGAAACAGAACGTCTTCAAGAGTTCACTCCAATGGCCCCAAAAGGAGCGGAACGGGCGATGACACCCGCAAAGGGTACGCATCTGCATGGCCCTCGGGCAAGGAATTTCCACCCCTGCAGGCCTGCGCTTGGCGGCGCACTGGCCCCCGAGGCTTCATTCGGTTAGATTTGGCAATCTATGATGGAATTTGCCAGAGGTTGCAAAGACGAAACCGCCAGTCAGGCGGAGTCCCATGAGCGCATTTCTCGCGAGGAGATCCGCGCCCTGTATGAATTGCCGCTGCCCGAGCTTTTGTTCCGGGCCCAAGCTGCGCACCGCCAGCACTGGGATCCGCTGGAAGTGCAGGTCTCCACCTTGGTCTCGATCAAGACCGGCGCCTGCCCCGAGGACTGCTCCTACTGCACCCAGAGCGCCAAGTACGAAACCGACACCGCCTACGAACCGATGATGGACGTGGCCGAGGTACTGGAAAAGGCGCGCGCCGCCCGCGATGCCGGATCCACCCGCCTGTGCATGGGCGCTTCGGGCCGTGAAGTGAAGGACGGTCCCCAGTTCGACGCCGTACTAGAGATGGTGCGCGGCGTGAAGGCCCTAGGCCTGGAGACCTGCGTCACCCTAGGCATGCTCAAGGAAGAGCAGGCAAGCCGCCTCAAAGAGGCCGGCCTCGACTACTACAACCACAATTTGGACACCTCGCCCGAATACTACGCCAACATCATCTCCACTCGCACCTACCAGGATCGCCTAAATACGCTGGAAGCCGTTCAGCGCTCAGGCGTGAAGGTGTGCTCGGGAGGCATCCTCGGCATGGGCGAGACGCGCGAGGACCGCGTGGGCCTGCTCCATTCGCTGGCCAACCTCACCGTGGCTCCCGATTCGGTGTCCATCAATCGCCTAATGCGCATGCCGGGAACCCCGCTTGCCGACGTCGCTCCGCTTGATGACCTCGAGTTCGTGCGCACCATCGCCGTGGCACGCCTCGTGATGCCCAAGTCGCGAGTGCGCGTATCGGCTGGGCGCGTCGACATGAGCCCGGCAGTGCAACTGCTCTGCTTCCTGGGCGGCGCCAACTCGATCTTCGCTGGCGAGAAGCTGCTCACGGCAGCCAATCCCGACACGGACATCGACATGGCCCTGCTCGCCTCCCTGGGGATGAAGGTGGAAGTGCGCCCCTACGAGCCGGAGCACTGACCATCCGCTTGGTCGCAGCCTCCTTCCCCTTTCAGCGGAGCTGATCCGATGGTCGTCTGCGACATCAACATTTTCCTGTCCCCCAAAGGGGGAGGCATCAAGACCTACCACGTGCGCAAGGCTCAGTGGTACGCTGAGGCGCGCCCCGACGACCGCTACGTGACCATCCAACCGGCCCGCGGCATGGGGGTCAAGATGGGAGCGGCGTCCAACATCCTGCACCTGAAACTTCCGGGGAGCAAGGCCGGCGGCAACTACCGCTTCTTTCTCTCCTACAAGAACGTGCGCAATACCGTGAAGGCCCTTGCTGTGGACGTGCTGGAGGCGGGCGATCCGTACCTGACGGCGCGCTTCGGCACCAAGGCTCCGGCCAAGATCAAGACCAGTTTCTGGCATTCCGACCCCGAGACGGCCTACTTCAACCTATGGGCCCACCAGCAGGGCGCGGCCTCGTGGCGGCGAGTAGCGGCAAAGCTTGCATCCACCTGGGTGAACCGCCAGCAGAAGGGCTTTGACCTGGTGTGGTGCGCCTCGGACTGGGCTGCAGAACACTTGCGCCGGCGCGGTGTAGCCAATGTAGAGGTGCTTCCCTTTGGTACTGACAAGGGAACCTTCCGGCCCGAGGTGCGCGACCGAGAGTGGTTGCGCCACTTCGATCTCGACCCCGAGCGGCCGGTGATCCTCTACGCCGGGCGGCTCGACCGCGAGAAGGGCATCGCCACCCTGATCGACGCCGTAGATGGCCTGCTGGCACTGCCCCAAAGGCCCCAGGTGGTGGTGAGCGGACGCGGCTACTACTCCGAGCACTTCGAGTCGCTGGAGCGCCCCGGCTACCGCTACATCGGCTACCTGAACCAGCGCGAAGACATGGCGCGGCTGTACGCCTCCTGCGACCTCTTGGTGGCCACCTGCTCGGTGGAGACCTTTGGCCTCGCCATCTTGGAGGCCCTCACGAGCGGTCTGCCGGCCCTTTCGGCCAACGACGGAGGCGGCGCCGAGATCGTTCGCAAGAGCGGCGCCGGCGCCCTCTTCAAAGCCGGGGACGCCGACGACCTGGTGCGCCAGGCAGGACAATTTCTGTCGCATGCCGCCGGATTCCGGGAGCGTGCCGCCGCCTTCGGCGCCAAGTGGCCGAGCTGGGACGACTTCTTTGCCGGCCAGTACAACCGCACCGCGGAGCTCCTGCATGAGCGTTCCTGACTTTCTGCTGGCGCTGCACGACGTCTCGCCCCGCCACGCCGGAGCCTGCCGACAAATTTTGTCTTTTCTGAAAGCACGTGGACTGCCGCCGGCAACACTCCTGGTGGTGCCGAACTTCCACGGCAAGTGGCCCTTGGAAGACCATCCCGAGTTTATTTCCGAACTTTCTAGCTGGGCTACAGCGAGCCACGAACTGGCGCTGCACGGCCTGGTCCATATTGAGGAACGCCCGATCGGGGGAGGATTTTCTGCCGCCTTTCAGCGGCGTTTTCTCACCGGTGGCGAAGGCGAGTTCCTGGCCCTTTCGACGTCCGAGATTCGTTCCCGCCTAGAGACAGGCCTTGCCGCCTGGGAGCGCACCGGACTCCCCCGCCCCCGCGGCTTCGTGCCGCCCGCCTGGCTCTACAACGAGCACCTGGACCCGGAACTCGCCCGGCTCGACTTTGCCTGGACCGAAAGCCACACCGACCTGCGCGTTCCCGGCGGCGCGACGCTTGCGAGCCCGGTGATTTCCTGGGCCTCGCGCGATCCGCTGCGGCGGCTCGGCTCGCAAGTGGTCTGTCCAAGCCTGGCGCGCCTCTGGAAGGGTCGCGCGCGGCTGCGCATCGCCATCCACCCTCACGACTTCGACTGGCCGGTGCTGGTGCGTTCCATCGCCTCGGTGCTCACCTACCTAGAAGGGCGTGGGCGCTTTGGAACCTATTCCGAAGTCACCCAAGCAAGCGATTTGCCTTAAAGCATCAACAGATGCGCATTACCTGCAATCGTTCCGATCTGGCGCAAATGCCATCTAAACAAGCCTATGGCAGGGAAATTCGTCAGTTCATATAAACAAAAAGCCCGTGCAGATTGCACAGGCTTTGACTTTGCCTTTAAAAATTAAGCAAGCTTGTATTTGGTGCCGCGAGCCTTGCCTTCGCGCGAAAGCTTGCCTTCCTGAGAGAGTGCCGTCAGCGTTTCACGCAAGCTGGCCCCTTCAAAGCCGACCAAAGCTGCGATATCTCCGGAAGCAAGGAAATCCTTGCCATCCAAAGCGGTCAGCACGCGCTCGGCTCTTTCGCCGGCAGAAATGCGACTCTTGGGAGCCGATTCCTTGCGCACGACAGAGGTGCCTTCATAGTCGGCCAACTTGGCCTCAAGCTCGCGAACGGCCTTGCGGGCCTCGTCCAACTGCTTGCGAACGCTATCAACCTCGGAAGCCTTGCGGCGAAGGATTTCCTGCTGAAGTTCTTCTAGGGTAAGATTTTCCAAAGACATGATTTCTCTATTCTGTTTTGCAAAAAGCAAGTTTATTGATTCCGTTTCGGAAGCAAATACAAATATGCGGAATCATTTCTCATTTGCAATAGAATACTCTACTAGAATCCAAGAGTTTCAATAAAGCAGCAAAATTTTACATTCCAATTCTTCATTTTCCTCGACTTTAGCGCATTTCTCGCTGAGTCGAAGTCTCGCGCTAACCTCAGGGCTTGAAGAAAGTTCCGCCTTCCACGGCCTTGATGCCGGACTTCACCCGAAGGAAGTAGAGTCCGCGGGGTAGCGAGGAAAGTTCCTTCCATTCGAAGGAGCCAGAATTTCCCGAGATCGCAACGCTCCGTCGCGACTTCAGCGCACCATTGGTCGAGTACAGGCTGAAATCGACAGATCCTGGAGCGTAATTCGAATATTCTACCACGTACGAGCCGTTGCGGGAAAGAATGGACTGGCGAGACGCCGACGAAACCCGTTCGTTCCCTTGAATGCCCGTGGTCACGCCGTTGTCCTTGTCGAAGGCGGCCCCGTCGAAGGGGATCACGATCACCTTGCTGCCGTGATCCGAACCCGCCGGGATCTGGTTGTCCTTGTTCACGTCGGCCACCGCAAAGGTCACGTGCGTGATGATGCCGTTCTGCACGAGGACGGAAGGGCGTTCCATCTTGTACCAGTGGTTCACCGTGCCGTCCGAGTAGCTGAAGATCTTCTGCGCGGCGCGCGGATCGTAGGCGAGTCCCCGGTCAGTCCAGTTGTGGATACCGTCGACCGAAGTCAGGTGGTACCCGACGCGATCGCCCGGATAGTCGTAGAGGACGTGGTAGAGTCCGCTGCTGTACCAGATGACCGGATCTTCGGCGACGGAATAGGTGCCTTCGACCCTCGATGGACCGAGCGGATCGAGATGCTTCTGCCTGTTGGGGAAGATGCTCGCGCTGCTGACCGCGGGGACGGCGTCCGACGACTGGTAGGTATTGGTGGGCTGCTGCGCCTTGTAAGGGCCGCACACGCCGGTAGTGCTCAGAGCGATGAGCCCATGGCGCTGGATGGACTCGAAGTTCCCATCCGGGCGCGCCACGATGCTGACATTGGAACCATAGCTGTTGTTGCCGCCGAACCCGTTGGAGGGAACGCTCAAGCCGGGGCCGGGCGAACCGGAGCAGGGTTTCCACGGGCCGTCGACCAAAGCCGAGGTGAAGATCGTCCACGCCACGACCTCGCTGACGACCATGGCGTAGGTGCCGTCCAGCAGGGTGATCACCTGGAGGTTGTGGCCGTGGTGCGGATCGCTCCCGAAGCCGGAGTTGCTGTAGGCGTACCCCTTGTCGACGTAGGGGCCCAGCGGGTTCGTGCTGCCCACGGCGTGGATGGGGTCGGAACTCAGCCAACCGGGATTAAATCCGCTGGAACCGGGCCAGCGGGTCGTGAACATGTGGTAAGTTCCGTTCGCTCGCACGATGCAGCCGTCCCAGTAGTAGTTGGACGGCGCATTCTTGGGACTTTCGATCCCGTTGCTCGTGTCCCGAGGAACGACCCCTGCGCCTTGGGTGCAGTTGGCCGGCGTGGAACCCGACGCCGTGCAGCCCCATGCGTTGGTGGTGAGAGGACTGGTGATGGGAATGGGCAGGAAGTAGTCGATGAACGTCTTGGCGGACGCGGGCATCGCCACTGGAAGCAATGCCACAAATGCAGCGAGGCCGATGTGCCGTGACATGTTGCTGCCTTCCTTTGAGAGTGGTGGAAGATTCAAAGTGAAGCGCATTATTTCTCCGGTCGCGCAATGAACACACCGCGCGGGATCATTTTGCCAGCAGGCAGTATCGCCTGCCCGTTTTGAACCCGAACGTTCCCGAGCATGAGGTGCCCCTGAAGGTCATAGATCGCAATGTTTCCATCCTTCCCGGCGAATTCCGAGGAAAGGGAGATCCGGCTTCCGGTGGACAGCACTGTAGAGCTGCCGGTCCGATTTCCGGCCAAGGACATCGGGTCCTGGCGCTTCACTCCCGTGGCGATCGACGGCAGCTTGGCAAGCGAATGGTATTCAACTGGCGAAAGCGAGTATCCCTGCGGCGCGTCGCCACCCTGGGTGACCAAGACGATGGTATTGTTCGCCTGGAGCCAGCATTCCGGAACGAACAGCGGCGACTGCTTCGTGAGCTGACGGCCAAGACAGTGACCGTTGATCCAGACCACACCTTGGGAACCGGAGCCCACCGTGGCATTCAATGCCCAGGTCTGCAGTGCATTCGCCGGCGGAGTGTAGGAAAAATCCATCCGCCACAGACGAGGCACGTTGTTCGTGGGAGCCGCTCCTGCGGACCAAGTCTTGCCCAAGAGCGAGGTCCACGAGGTCGCCGAGATGGTTCCCATCATGGGCGATTCGTCGACGCCCTCGAAGCCACCGCGGAATTTCCAAGGGCCAGTCGACGCGTTGTTAATGGTGACCCCCGCCAGAATGCCCGACTTGATGGCGTCGGGGGGCGTGAAATCCAGGGTGTTGTATTCCTTGTCGCGCTCGGCAGCACTGACCAAGATCGCAATGCTGTTGGCTCCCTGCTTGAGGGAAATCGACTGGCTGGTGCTGGTTCCTGCGAAGGTTCCGTTGACGAAGATGAAGGCGCTTCCCTGGAGCTTGGGAATGGCCAGCGTCGCGGTACCTGCCGAAGACGCGGTGTAGGTGGTGCGGTACCAGCCGTAGCCGTTGGGCCAGCCATAGGAGACCATGTCCTGCGCCGTGGCCGTCTGCTTCCAAGCCGCATCGTCGTAGGCCGCTCCGACCTCCGGGGACGAGATCCAGGTCCAGCCCGAAGCGAAGGATTTTGCGCTTGGCCCAGAGGTCGCAGCTTGAACTACGGGCAGCATTCCCGTACGCGAAAAGACGCAGGCCTTTCCGCCCGCAGCGGGAAACTGGAGATTTTCAAATTCGTCGACGTAATCAGCTCCGATGACGATGCTGGAATCGGTGAACCAGGTCTTGTTCGACATGTTGGCGTTCATGAGAAGCAGGTTGATGGTCTGCCCCGCCCCGTCGTCCAAGACCACTTCGTTCACGGTGTCGGCCGTCGGATAGGTGAAGCGCAGGGAGGCGCGCTTGGCCGCCGCGTTCCAATTCCACGGCGCGCCGGGCGCTGTGGTCGGCGCATTCTTGTAGACGAAGGCGATGTCGCCGGCACTGTTTCCGGGAGTGGCGTAAAGCACCAGATAGTTCTTGGTGCCAAACGTCTTCCGCCCCAGAATGCCGGTTGCGGAATAATCGAGGGTAACGTTGGAGGTGAGCGGAACATCGGCCAAAAAGTGAGCGCTGTTGCCGTCCTTCAGGGACCACGACCCCGTGGTTGGAACGGTGACGCCCTTGTTCTTCCAGGTGACCTGGAAGGTGGCGTCTCCTCCCGACACCATGGCGGCCTTCCCGGCGGCGCTGGTCTGCACATAGCTTGCAATCTTGCCCGGCAGGCCCGAAGCTTCGGAGGAACCATTTGTCGATGTGGCGAAGATCCCGTTGAACGAGCTTGCCAAATAACCCGTCTGCTTGACGGAATACAAGGCCGGTCGGATCTGTCCCAATTCGCCGATGGGAGCCCCGTAGTCATAGCTAGTGATCCGCTGGTCGGGGGATGACGTGTAGCCGAAGTCCGTGCCGCCAATCGCCATGTAATGGCTGGTTCCGCCGCTGCCGCACCCCAGCATCTTCCAGGTCTGGTCATTGTAGGTGATCACGTCGCTAGCGGCAGAGGGGCCGTTCCGGCTGATCCATCCTGTCCACTGCTCGGTCATCAGCCCTTTGGTGGAGAAGTCCGGAAATGCCCCAGGATCGTAGGTAGTGCCATTGAAAATGTTCGACCAGATGTACGGCACGACCAGACCGAGCGCATGAGCCTTGTCGACGAGATGCGACTGGTAAGCACCGCCCGCGGGATAGTATTCGTTTTCAAGCTGGACGACCGCAACCGAGCCGCCGCTAGTGATCTGATGCTTCGTGATGATCGGGAAGATCCGACCGTAGAAGGTGTCCACAGCCGCCAAGTATGATGCGTTGGTCCCGCGAATCTTGATGTTGGGGACATCGGCAAGCCAAGGTGGAAATCCGCCGAGATCCACTTCGGCGCAAATGTAGGGGCCCGCCCGCACGATCGCGTGCATGCCCAGCGAATCGATCAAGGAAAGCCATGCGTCGAGATCGAGGTTGTCTTCAAAATGCCACTGCCCCTGCACAGGCTCGTGGAGGTTCCAGGCGATGTAAGACGTAACAAAGTTGTACCCAGCCCGCTTCACACGCATCAGGCGGTCGCGCCACAGTTCTCTGGGCAGGCGCCAATACTCCACATCGGCGGACAAGATCCAAGTGGGCTTGCCGTTGACGGTAAGGCTCCGAGAGGAATAGGTGATGGTCGACGTTGCCGAGGACTGCTCGTGGTACATCACGGCCGAAGCCCCTCCGACAAGGAATGCTACGGCAATTAGAATCGCTCTCACCATGTTGCTCACCTTCATTCCGACCTCCCGACTCATTAGAAATTCGCATTGACCCAGGAACATTTTTCGTCGCATTCCTAAAGCTGACGAGGGGAAGTATACCGTGGCCTCTTGCGCTCAAAGTCGCCTTTCCCCATGAGCGTCATGTCGTTTTTACAAAGGCCCCCTCCTTTTTCGAGGGACGTCTTCGCAGCCCTCCCGCCCGGCTCTGACGTCCCAAGCACTTGGGGCAAAGAGCCCCAAATCGCACATTTTGCCCCAATTCGCTTTGAAAAATGGAACGCCTAGCACCACGCAGAGGGACGTCCACATACACGGCACAGTTTTTGCCAACTCCATACAGGGATCTTTTATTGGCCCATCTGCTTTGAGCAAAGTCTCGCCAAGAGATCAAGGCTCAAAAGAGGTTTGGACGCCGGCGTTCTCACGCCAGGCAGCAAATGTTGATCACATGGATTTCAGGAAGAACAAAATCCAATGCATTCATGGAATCCTTTCAAATCTCAAGCACTTCTTCTTTTGATTGTCACATTCTTTGCGATATGTGGAATCTTGAAGTGCCCAGGAACCAAACTCTTCGTTTCGAATGCCATTGCATTCGTCAGTTCAGAAATTTTGGCACAAATCGACAGCTGCGATCTGTGTTCAGACGATGAGGATTTCGGGGAGAACTGAAGGCTTTTCGTTGTGGCAATAGGCGTTGAGCATCTGATACAATGGTGATGCACAGGCTGGCGACAGCCCCTCCTGACCAGAAGTTCGGTTGTGTCAAGTCTGTGGGTGTAGAAGTTGAAGTGGACGTTGGCATCAAGCCGCCTTACGGAGGCGGTTGAGATGAGTGGACGGGAGCTTTTGTCGATCCCATCGTTTTTGCTGTTCGGTGGCGAC